>Ga0196976_1000013_pt1 | contig 221108 bp, 342 predicted proteins | sample S3v_513CmetaG_FD_148644 | JGI IMG/M metagenome (GOLD analysis project Ga0196976, IMG submission 148644) | Soil microbial communities from Anza Borrego desert, Southern California, United States - S3+v_5-13C | ecosystem: Environmental > Terrestrial > Soil > Desert | place: USA: California...
GTCTGGACGGACGACACTATTTTCTGCGATTGGTCGCGCGGTGACCCGTGGGACTAATTGCCCCCCCCCCCTCGGACAACACTTGACACGATAGGTAAAAAACGATAAAATATATATTGCTATGATTTTCGACAAGATGATTGGACAAGAACAAGCCAAAGATTTACTCCAATTCTATCTTGAGGCGAAAGATAAACTTGGTATTTTCCCTAATATGCTGATGTTGGCACCAAAGGGAACGGGAAAAACTTATTTAGCTGAGTTATTGGGCGAAGCCTTAGAAAAGCCCTTTATTAAAATCAATGCAGCTTCTATCAAATCTTTCGATTCACTTGTGCATAAAGTCTTTGAAAAGTTTGAAGGTGAGGAATACACCCTTTTCATTGATGAAATTCACAAATTAAAGAAAGGTTCTTCAACTATTGATGGGCTGCTGACTGTGCTTGACACGAAAAGTAGCCATGTAACAGAGTTGACGCATGAGGATAGAAAAATTATATTTGACTTCCGAAAGTTTACATTTCTTGCCTCAACGACAGAAAAACAGTTGGTGTTTGAGCCGTTCTTAGACAGATTGCAACATATAACTTTGGTCGCGTATTCTCCCGAAGAAATAGGGAAAATTATTCGCTTCCATACACCCGACTTGTTTCTTACTCAGGATGCGGTTGATTTTCTCTTGCCTTATTGTCGGGGTAATGCTCGGCAAGCATGGCACATCGCACAAAACCTGATTAAGTTTGCCGCAGTAAATGATTTAAAGACTGTGGACAAAGACGCAGCCGTTGCTTTTACGGACAAACTGCATATGCTGGAATTTGGTGTTACATTAGAAGAGTTTAGAGTGTTAAGGCTTATTGCAGAAGAAACAAAAGGTGTTACACTAACAACCTTAACATCTCGCACCGATTACACCAAAGGCTCACAGCAAGACATTGAAAAATTCTTGTTGCGTCTTGGTTTAATTACCAACGAAAACTCTTTGCGTAAGGTAACACAAAAGGGTAAAGACTACATCACAAGGAACTTAAAATATGCCACGCCCAAAAGGGGCAGTCAATCTGCCCAAAGTTGAGTTTGTCCCATTGGAAGCCATTATGATAGGTCGCACACCCGATGCACTTATCCCAGTGGATAGGGACTTTGCTAAAGCTGTCATGCTTGTTTACAACGCGACTAAAAACGGTCAAGATTTAACTGCTGACGTGCTTAATCAAATCGAAGAGGACGAAGAGGATAACGACCTCGCCGGAATGGAGATAAAGTATTTTGGAAAAAAGGGGGAAGAAACGTAATAAAACCCTTTACAAACCTATCCCCACATGATATAATTTAAAGGGATAAAGAAAGGAACAATATGATTGGATTGATACTCGCTTTTATTGGTTTTGTTTGGTGCCTGTCGTTGAATAAAGACTTCGTAGTTCCTACACCAGTTGGCGTAGTTATTGGATTCATTCTATTGTTACTGGGGTTACAATGAGCATCACAGACGCTTTAGAAGCAATCCGTGAAGAGAACAAAGCGGCTCGGCCTGTATCTTGGAAAAGTAAAGGTCGGGCCGTAATCTTCATAGAACTTACACAGCAGTTTGAACTTTTTGGAGACACTAACTTTTCTGCTTCCGAATGGGACTTTCTGGCTCCGTGGGAAGTAATAGAACTTGATGAGGTTTTTGCATGAACACACAAAAAGCACAAGAGGCCGTAAAGGACTTTGGCCCTAAAGAAGTCCAGCACTATATTCCTTACTGGGAAGCCATTACACCAAAGACAGACGAAGAAGTTTTTAGACGTTGGCTGTTCGCTTATCTTTCTATACATACCACATGGGAATCGAACGTGCGCGGATACGAAATGCTCAAAGATTTATCATGGTGGAACGATAAGCAGATGCTACTTGATAAGTTAATCCTTTCCAAGTGCGGTATGCAAAATGCCAGACAGAAATATATATGGCAATTCCGCGAACAATTTGAAAAGAATCCGTCCTATTATGGTAAGATTTCTGATTCGTGGATTAAGACAAGAAACAAGCTGACAGAAGAATGTCATGGTATCGGTATTACTAAGGTTTCATTTGTCTTGGAAATGTGCCACCCGTTAGATGCCCAAGTGGTTTGCCTTGATACTCATTTATTACAACTTTATGAGATTACAGGCACAAAAACCAAAGCACAGGTGCAAACCTATCACGACGCAGAAGAACATTGGTTGAACATGAGTAACGGAAAGGGTATCGCTCCATATATCCTGCGCTCGGCTTTTTGGGACAAGAAACAAGGGTATGAGGATAATGACTATTGGGCGTATGTATTTACGCCCAATGGGAAACCAACCACGGGCTGAAAGGTCTTAACTCTTATGGAAATCTACAAGGTCGTTATGACAGTTCATTCGGATGCTGCCGGTCAACACAACTTCGTGGTTAAAACCGCGCAAAGTGGAGACATTGCTGCATCCTTTTTTAATGAAGTATTACTCGACCCAGATTTACATATAGATGACGACGAAAAGGCATCAGCCCTGTCAATCCTTGACCCGCAAGACCGTTATGTTATCTGGATAAATCTTAACGAGTTTAACGGTGAGCCTTTTCTGGTGTTAGGTGATTATAGAGCCTGATGGACAACCGCACACTAACTTGTGATCAAGCCAGAGAACTTCAATTTCAGATTAGAGAGAATCTACGTTTCTACGAAGACACAGGTAATCTTGAATATCTTGAAAACGCATATCGGCACACCACGGAATTAAGGCTTCTGCTAGGTAATAGAGTTGCCGTCGAAAAGAGGAATTTACAGTGACCTTAATTATTGCTTTGTTTACAGTCGTGTTTGTCTTTCTATTTTTATATTTCCCTTTACTTTCATTCTATTCTCTTGTAATGTATGCTGGTTATTACCACCTACAACTACATTTCTTCCCCCAGTGGCCGGAAATAGAATGGTTTACTTTCTTTTGGGTAATCATAATGATTTATATGACCGGCAGATTTATTGCAGCTATGTTTGGGAAGGAAAACGTGACGATCACTCGCTTTCTAAGGTAAAAGGACGCTCTTCGGGGCGTCCTTTTCCTTGCCCCCCCCCTTGCTCACCTTCATTTTAATTGATATAATCTAAGTATGAAAATCAAATTCGAACAAACAACATTTGGTGAATTAAAAAGCGGAGATTGGTTTAGTTTATCCGCTCTAATAAGAACTATCCCACAAGGTTTACCTACTATGGGTAATGTAAAACTTGCTAAAGAAGGTATTGCAGCAAAAGAGAGTGAGAGAATGGGGCCGTTTAATGTGGTTTCATTTGATGGCCGATTCAGGACTTTTCGAGACGATGAAAAGGTCTATAAATTGACTTTGGAGAAATAATGTATCCACATAATACTCTAACTAAAATTCCTAAACCCGAACCACCCGATTACGAAAAGAGCACAGGTCAGCTTGGTGGTAAACTCGAAGAATTTAATCCTATTCATCGCCGCTTTCCAGGCCCATATAAACGTAAGGTAGAGTTTAGTGCTCTACGTTTTCCAGGTTATCCACACTACCACGTTAAACTCAAAGAGGAACACAATACTGTTTTTAGTGTAGATGATGCAGGGAATCGTTATTGGGTAAATCCGTGGAATGACCCCGAAGGCGAGGGTAAAATCTTTCAGTGGAAAAAGACGGCTTCTTTGCGTCGTGCTCACTTTTGGGCAAAGCTCAAATTCGCAAAAGAGTTCGACCCTGAGACTCACGAACTCGTTTTTGAAGATAGAGCTTTACAGGCTCGTGTAAACAGACTATTAAGACAAGGCGATTAATAGTCTGCCCCCCCCCTTGCGCACCAACCTCGACTACGATATAATTTATTCCATGAGCGAACAAAAGACCACTAACTTTAAGGCCGGTGAGGACGTAATTGTTTACAGCGATTTCCTCAACCAAAGGCGACCACTGGGAAAAGCCATGCTCGACGAGCGTTTAGGCGATTACCCCACAAAGAACCAATGGGCACTCGCACAGTGGCGAGTGCGATTCTATGACGAACGCGGCAACTTGGAAACAGACGACGATAAAAAGCCTGTCTTTTCTACCATGCCGATTCTTGAAGTTGGCAAGCCAAACGAGAATCGCCCACAATCTGAGGACTATTCGCAATATGGAGCGAAGCCCGAAGCTGACGAAACTGGCGAAGTTGTTGAAAAGAAAAAGCCGGAGAAGAAAGCAGCCCCATCAACCGGCAGTCGTGGACGTGGACGCCCCGAAGTCCCAATGAATGAAATCAAGGCCCGTAACATTGTGCGACAACTCAAAGATAAAAAGCGCGATGGGCGACTTGATGAAGCTGTGGACTACCTTTTAAATGAGTGTCCAAAGGCCGCAAAATTCGTAGAAAAATACCTTGAATACCTTGACGGCAGCTTCTAATCTTGGTATAATTTAATTGTCACATTGAAAGGAATTTAGGAGAAAACAATGAGTATTCCCATCGCTGAAAAAGAGATTGTTGTGCTGTCCAACATGGACTTTGAGAGTGCCGAAATGGGCATTGCAGAAGAAGATGTGCCGACTATCATCGCTATTCTGCGCGACAAACTTTATCGCAACAAAGAACGTGCAATCGTGCGCGAATATAGCACCAATGCGCGGGACGCAATGATTGAGTGCGATAATGGTAGTAATCCGTTTGAGGTTTGGCTACCCACGCGGTTAGACCCTGTTTTCAAAGTGCGCGACTATGGCACAGGTTTATCGGAAACTGCAATTAACCAAATCTTTCGTTTCTTGGGTAAGTCCACGAAGCGCGACAGCAATTTGGTAAACGGTCAGCTTGGCATCGGTGCGAAGTCCGGTCTTGCTCTTGCGAACCAGTTTAACGTAACGTCCTATGTGGATGGACAAGTGACCTTTTACGTTGTTTTGAATGACCCATCGCGCAAAGGTCGCATTGATAAAATTGCAGGGCCATTACCTACTGATGAACCTAACGGCGTTTTAATCGAAGTGCCTATCCCTGCTGCCAGCATCGAAAAAATGCACCAAGAGGCTTCGTTTGTTTACAAGTATTTCGATTTGAAACCAACGATTCACGGTTTAGACGAAAGCAAATATCCTTTAACCCGTCCTAAACCAGTGTTGGAAGGTAAGACTTGGCGAATTGTGGGCGGCGAATCGGTTGCCATTATGGGCAACGTGGCCTATCCTATCGGTTCTGACTTCATCGTGCCGGAAGTTCACGGTGAAGAAGGCGAAAAGTGGAAGCAGTTTTTGAGTGCCGGTGTTGAGATTGACTTTCCTATCGGCTCAATCGAATTTGCCCCATCCCGCGAAGAACTGAGCTACAACGAACATACTATCAATGTTTTAATTGATACAATCAAGTCGGCTATCAAGGAAGCTGCCGACCTGATTACTGACAAACTGAAAAACGCGCCTAACCGTTGGGAAGCCATGTGTTTAGTTTCAGCGTTGCAAGGTGAGTTAGGTGAGTTTGGCCGTAATCTCAAATCTGTTATTGGTAAAATCCAGTGGCAAGGAAAAGAGGTAGGCAATACAATTCACGTTGGCTATAATCACAATGCCGCAACTTCGGGTTGGATGGTGCGCGAGTATCAGAACAACACCTATACAAACCGTTTCTCTCACACCGGCAATCCTTCAAGCCTTTATGCTTCGCATAAAACACTCTTGATTGAGATTGACGATAAGAACGGCAAAGCGCAACCGGCGAAGATGAAGTATTACTGTGAGCAGAACGGCTATGAGCGTGTATATTTGCTCTCTTTCACTTCGGCAACTGCGCGGCAACTGTTTTATAAGTCGCACTTAGAAGATATTCCTGTAATGATGCAAACGGCTTTGCCGAAAGCGCCGCCATCAAGCAGTGGTTCGGGTGGAAGCGGCCCCGTAAACCCAAAGCATAGCTTACAGGTATTCACTTTCAACTATTCGACAAGTAGCACCGCAAGCGAATCATGGGAGCAGGAAACCGTTGATGCTGTGAACGGTAAAGGCTACTACGTTGTTATTGACCGTTTCAACGTGCAAAAGGAACACGGCACCGAACTTTACCCTAAAGACTACCTTGATACTTTGGAGTTCGCACACAAGTTGCTCGGCTTCAACTGGAAAAAGGAAACCATTATTGGTGTCAAGCGCAGTTTCTTTGACAATAAGAAACTGGGTAAGAACTGGAAACCGTTGTTTGAATATCTGCGCGATGCTGCTAAAAAGGTGCTGGAAAAGCAAAAGCAGTTTCAGGTGGCTATTGACTACTCAGAATATATGACGCATAGGGCACAGACGTTTGAGTGCTTTCAAAAAGAGTTAGTCAATCTACAATATCCTGATGAAGCGATGGGCACTTATTTGGCCGCAGCACAAGAGGCGTATTTCCGCCACGATAAAGTGACGAAGGGCAAGTTAAACGAGGCCAAAACCCTGTTTGATAAAATCGGCTACCCGCTTCACTACACTTACACGCCGACTTATTTGTTTTCTGACGGTGCCGAAAAGATTACAGAAAGTTACCCGCTTATGGGCGTAGTCGGAACGGGTTATTACTCGCATGGCTACGCTCAAAACGTGGAGAAGTTTATCCACTATATCAACTTGTGCGATGCCGAAACGGTGTCCAAACGTCTGTAATTAGTAGAGGGCTACCCTTGACAGGGTAGCCCGAAACTGGTATAATTTCAGTTAGGAGAAAACAATGGAACAATTACCTTGCATCTATTCACCGGATAAATCCGCAACCGTGTTTTTGGGCAGCAAAGCTGTAACGGTTGTGGCCGGACAACCGCACTTCCGCGAAGTGCAGGACGCGATTATCGCGCAGGACTGGGAAGCTGTAGCCCGTTTGGTGGACGTTATCACTTCGATTAAAGCCTATTTAGTTAAAGACGGCGATTTCGAGATTTCCCGCGAAGAAATAAAATACCGCAACGAACCTGTTAAGGGTGTTATCGCTGACCGTATTTTGAGCTTCATGGAAAAGGGTTATCCTTCGGCTCCGCTTATCGAATTTCTGCGTAATTTAATGAGCAATCCGTCTTTCAACTCGCGTAATCAGCTTTACACGTTCTTAGAGCGTTGGAATCTGCCTATTACACCAAACGGCAACTTCTTGGCTTACAAAGCCGTTCGCAATGACTACATGAGCATTGCTTCTGACCGCAATACCGGCGAACACGTTGATAACTCGATTGGTCGCGTCGTAGTTATGGACAGGGCAAAGATTGACGATAACCCGAAAAATCACTGCTCTGCCGGTTTACACGCCGGAGCCTTACAATACGTCCGTTGGTATGGTGGCATTTCTCACGGTGGAGCGATTGAAGGCGGAAACCGCGCAATCATCGTAGAGATTAACCCTGCTGACGTGGTTAGCGTTCCTAACGACCATGACTGCCAAAAGATGCGCGTCTGCAAGTATAAGGTGATTGGTGACTACATTGGCGAATTGCCTACCGATTACACCGACGCTGCCGTTTATGACGGTTATGAGGACGGTGACGAGGGCGACAGCTACGACGAGGACGATTATTGTCCTGATTGTGGCGAACCTTACGAAATCTGCAACTGTGACTAAATTCCTGTGTGACAAGAAACTGGGGAGCCTTCGGGCTTCCCTTTTTCTGCGCACGAGGGGGGGGGCAGACAGGAAAATGCAAACACACCACAATACTCTAAATAAACTACCCCACATTACTTTTTCAACTATTTAGCCCCAAAACATTGGAAGATGACGTTGCCGGGTAAACCGGACAAAAATAAAAAAGAGAAATACGATGGCGAGACAACTATATCTGGTCTGTGACCAATGCAAACGAAAGAGCCTGGAATTTCAAGCGATCAACTGGATCGAGACGCGTTTAGCGGGGATTAATGCTATTACCACTGATATGGCACCCGTGGATGGTTTGTTCTGTAGTAGTGATTGTGTTGTGCGTTATTTTATCGCCAACCACGGGGCTAAGGCTACGAACCCATTCGATGACGAAGACGGTATCACAGAAGTTGAAAAGGAAAAGGCCGCTACGCGTGAGGCTGCGCGGCCTAACCCTGTATTCGGCCCATTATTAAAGGTTGAGCATGGGGTAGCTTCTACTTCTGATGTTCCTCCCGAACTACAGAAGCGTTACAATGCTGACGGTACCCCAGCCGAAACAGGAGCAGGTTATGCTTTCCCATCCGGTGGTAAGCCAACGGGCGCTAACCTCGATAAACAACTCAATCCAAAGGACTGGTTAGAATGAGTGAGCTAAGCGAATCCGCGCAATATAAATTGGGCCGGCATCATGCTTTAATTAAATCGGCCCCACGTTCTGCTAACAAAAGTTACATGGAGGGCTACAATAGTGTCCCTGTTTACGTAGCCCCACCATTCAAACCCAAACCAATTGAACCAGACAAAGACGGGGAGTACCCCGGACTATTTAGCCACTGGCTGGAGGATTAATGAACGAAGATACATATCCATTGAGAGCTAAGATTATTGATACGTTTCATGGAGCTAATGGAACAATCCACGGGAATGGACAACATCAGGTAACCCGTGACGACATGTATGCCCGGTTAAAAGAGCGGGGCTTTACTATTTACACGGTCCGCGGTTTCATGCCGCGGACCTACGAGGTAGGCGGAACAACGGATGAAGTAACTGCGAATGTTGCCATCAAGGGAAACCTTGAGAAACAATATTTTACAGTAAACGAAGCCAGAGAATTCCAGGCATTCGTGGCCAGTAACTATCCGCCCTACGTCTACTTCAACGATGATGGTCCCTGGACAAAATACCCATCGAGTGATACAAAGGGAGTCAACCCCTGGCACAAACAGTATGTACCGGTCACTTATATGGAAGAAGGCGTGGCCGGGGAAACCGGTCAGAAATAAAAAGGAAAGATACAATGGGTGAAAGTAAAGACAGAGAGAACAAAGCAATTGATTCAGGTCGTTATGATGCTTTACAGGGTTTTATGACACCACGCAACACTGATCCCGAATACCTCAAGGGATTTCGAGAGATTCGTGATGGAGCTACAACAGCCGGAGAAGCTTTAAAGAAAGAGAGACAATCTAATGGGACAATTTGATGATTCGATTTTAATAAATCCAGGGATCAACCCTTACGCTGAATATAATGGCCATCGTGTGAGATTTTCTACGATGGAAGAACGTCTCAAGAAAGAAGGCTTCTTTGTGGAAGAGGTCGAGGGGTTCACCGACGAGAACATGCAACCGCTGCCAGGTGATTCCGGTATGTGGAAGACCAAACGTAAGGTGGCTGTTGATCCGATGGCCACAGTCTATTGTGGACCCTTCACTGAGAATACCATCGGAGCTTACGAATTCCATACGCGCAGATGGTACTGGATCGAGGTCTACTTCAGTCGTGTTGCCGACAAGTATCCCAGCGAGGATGTTGGTAACCAATCGTGGGAAGAGCCTCATGATCTAACCCTCACAGGGAAAGAAGTCCTCGTGGAAGAAACTCCCCAGGACGCGTAATTTATTGGCGAATACGTAGTATTCCCTTGGAAGAGGGGTTGGCGGCACCATCAGGATAGGAATATGAACGAAATTGACTTTTTTATGTTCGTTGACAATCTCGATGATGTCTCTGACTTCCTCTTTTCGAAGAAATTATGGAAGAGGGCGCGGCGGCGTAAGCAGGATAGGAATAGGGATAAGTTATACATACATAGGGATAACTCGCCATCCGCGGGTGATAAAATCCAAAATTAATGTCGGAAATATCCTATTATGTCGGAAATAGGCGAAACCCAGTTTTCGAACCTCTCCCTATTAATAAGGAATTACTTCTCACCGGCAGCAGTAGGTCAACAGACCGAATGCTGCCTCTTGACAGATACATCTACATGCAGTATAATTATCCATGACGATGATTTAAGGATAGAATTATGTTCGCTGTAGACTTACATCTGGACGAGGAGGGTTTCCCTTATGTCGGTACTTTTGATCTTGACCCCGATCTCATTTACTGGCACGAGGTTCTCCCGAACGATTTCATGCGCGTTCGGCTTTCAGGAGCCGAACGTACCCTCGTGTTAAAGCATGATTCTTTATGGAAGAGATATTTTAAATGAAAGGGAGGGTGATTACCCGTGGATAGCAGAGTAAGACGAGCCTACGTATTGTACCATGACGGACAATTCAGGATGAACTGCATGTTGAACCTCGGATTAGGTAAGCACAAGCAGTTGACTCCTCAACTCTTGTGGAAGAAGGCATGGCATGTCGCAAGATTATCTGGTTAATGGAACGTAACCACCGGTTATCTCGTATGAGTAGCCGGTGGTTTCACTTTACGGCAAAATCAGGGGGTAATAGCCCTGTGCGCGACAGCAAGGGTCCACTATGGTTACCTTTATGGTATTAGAGGTACCGGGCAGAGCTTTGGAGAGACAAAGTTACAAATTCGAAATGATCCTGTGAACTCCCTGGAATCCAGCGGAGTTGTTTTTGTCTGATTTTTTGGGTACTTGGGAAAGAGTTGTGTGTTCTGTTATAGAATATGTAGGTTATGATATGATTTACCCCGTGGATAGCCCAAAAATTGATGATTCCAGAGCAAAAATCGAATGAATTGACTATAATACCATGAATAGAAAGAGAAAAAGTAGGGTCAAATCATTGGAAGAAGGCGTTAGCTGGTAAATTTTGTCAAAAATAGGAAGTTAGAATACGAATTTTTTAATAGTGTGTAGTGAGTTGAGTGGAAAATTGTAAAAATGGGGTGTCTCTCTCGCTTCTATGCCTATTAAATCCCATATTCTCACCTTTGAAACCCAAAATCTAACCTTTGAAACCCAAAACAAACCAAAATGTCATTCTTCAAAAAGCCCAAAACCGAAGGTATTTTCATCGCAATCTGCCTATTATCCCTACTTTTACCCGGATTACTCTTTCTTCTTTACTTATTTTACTCTATTCTACTTGGAAAACGTACTCTATAATAAAACAATGGCAACTATGGTAATAGTTGCTGGAATGATCTATGGGGTCCTCCACACTTTCGTGGAACCACCCGTCCCGAAGAGAGTGTAACCACCTATGTTTCTTAATATAGTACTATTGGTAGTATTCTTTGTTCTCTTTAAAATTAGCAAACCACGGGGGAGGTAATTCATGAGGTTAGCCAAGGCCTTCATCACGCGTTGGCCTTTCATGTTCATGTGTCTCGTTGCTTTAGCATCCTACTTACTGAGTAAATTATTTCAATGATAAAACCACTACCACCAGGAATATTACTCCTCAGATGGTTAATCTTAGTATTCTTCTTCCTAACCTTATTAGTACTGATAGAGGAAGATGTTCTTAAATTATTCAGCTAACCACGGGTAAAAATGAAATTCATCATTGGAATCATCATATTAGCTTTTATTAACTTTTACTTTGGTGATGATAAACGGCCAGACCTGAAGTAATTTCTTTTAGCTGCACGACGGTCTTTTGGGACCGTCTCCAGCTTTCCTTTGTCTGTAAGGTTGGTGGTGATTCCTATGATCTTCGGATATGTGGTCTGCGACAACTGCCATAAGAAGGAGCACATTAGCAACACTAACGGATGGTTAATTCTAAAGCCTGAGCTAAATGACCGACTTGAGCAGATTACGCCGCAAAAAGACTTTTGTGGTTACTCCTGCCTTGGGGCCTATGCCCGTAAAAAGACGGAGGAAGTACGTCAAGATTGACATATGTATCAAATTAATTCCCAATCGAACGAAGGACTATGTACACTCGAATTTAGATTCCGTGTGCTTCCGGCCAAACCAAAGAATCCTATGGGTTCTAATTGTTTACTCGGTATTGAATGCCATGTACTCGATGTTAGCGACAGTCAATACACAGGTTACCCCGTGGGTGGGTTATCCCTCATTGGTGGCCAGGGTTGGGCTGACGATTACGACAAGGCGAGACAAGATGCCCTCGCCCAGGCTCTCGAACTCATTGATCCGAAGTACCGTAGCAAACAAATCCATGCTGACGCGTGGACAACCTACGTCAAAGAATACGGTTTATCTTCAGGAACAAGAAAGGTATGAAACACGAAAAGAAGATGGTCTGTCGTCAATGTGGTAAAATCTTCCCACTTCAAAGAACGATGGATTGGGTCCACCCTCGTATAGAAGGTGAGAAAATATCAGGTGTATGCCCTGATTGTAATAGGAAAAGGATTGAATACGATGAGCGAACCGGTAACATTAACCCTCGATGAGATTGTAAGCAAAATCTTCGAAAACAATGACACAGCATTAAATGCTTATTTGGCCGCACACGGGGCAGACGAATACACTATTCGCCGCTTTAAACCTGTGTACGAACCAAGTAAAGAACGACCTGAGAAGATCATTGATCGTGTGGCCATTGTTCCCAACGAAGATTTTCTGGCCGTCATTGACCTTAGTTTCGATGAGCTAACTGAGAAAAAGTATCAGACTATCGAAATGACAACCAACATCAATTACAAATGAGCGTGAAGATATTACGGAAAAGAAAGTGATGTGTAAGGTTGCCACACCAGATGGCGATTTTATTCCTTATGAAATTTATCGAATGGAAGATGACGGTAATGGTAATTTCAAGGTTATAACTAATTTTGAAGGTAAAACCATTGTCGCACACGTCAGACAACTTCAATTTGATAAATACTTTACCACATATGACGAAAGGGAGATAACATGAGTTATCTCCCTTTCTGCTTACTTGCGTCCGCCAGCCTTCTTACCAGAAGAGGTATTAACCATCTTGTAATAAGAGCCTGAACGCTTGGAATTTGTTACCTTCGCCATTTGCTGTTCTCCTTGTTGTGTGGGTCGTTTAGCTGCCGCCTTCTACGTGAGACGGATCAGACTTCCAGTTAGGTGACTGGATATTGGAATGACTCTTCTGAGACATCGAAGTAATCGGTGCGGTGCCCAGAGGCTTTGCAGGACGAATAGGTTGGTTGCTCAGGGTTGGAGCCTTTTTGGGACTCGTTGAAATAATCTTTTTGGCCATTTAATGAGGTACCTCCGCGATTTTAAACGTATATGTTAGTACCCATGTTCCCCTAAACGTCTTTCCATGTTCGAAATTCCATAATAGACTGAATCGTGCTTCGTGCCACATTGAAGCGGTGGGCTAATTTACCGTAAGAAACAGTTCCTTTAAGGCCGCGAATTACCTGCACATCTTCGCGCGAGAGAATAGCTGCCGGTTTCTTTTCATTAAGAGTCTTACGAATAGCTTCTTTCTGCTGTTCTGATACTGCTCGACCCCGTCGCTGCTCTGACCATAGTTTCCTGGTTTCTGGGCTTGGTTTTCTTCCAAGATTATTAAGTCTCATTTGCTCAATATGCTGCGGTGAAAGTTTCCGACCTCTTAGAGGACTTGGGCGACCTTTCTGGGTCATACTTCTCTTTAAATTAGAGTCGGGTGTGGTGAAATTCAGAGCACCATATCTCTCTAACATAGTTCGATTTCTTTGGGCTATAGATTCGGGTGATCTTTTTACTCCTAATGCAGTTGCTACAACTTCAACACAGATATTCAATTCAGGTTTAAGTTCGTTAACGTAAAATTGTTCTCTGTTAATTAAATCGTTTGTTTCTTCAAGTATAGAAAACTCAAACGCTTGTTCTCCGTACTTATTCCAAGAATTTTGTAATTTCTTGTTACAGTGGTTACCTTTTTTCAACGCATTGATGTGTTGTTTCCATCGAATTTCTATTTGAATAGAACTACCAATGTAGAACTTACCATTGACCTTGTTCGTTATCTGGTATATTCCAGATTTGTGGATTTTATTACCCATGACTTCTTCTCCTAATTCTAAACCAACATTTGGTATAATGTGCACCACATTCGGTGGTGCTCCATACGTACATCTTCAGTTGGCGATCCGCCGAAAATTTTTCGGAAAGGTCCCTATGGCGATTATAGATGATTGTTCCTATCAGAGTAAAATTTTGATGAAGCTCTGCGAACATTACGATGCCTATTTTCTTTCCGGTAACGAACGCCTCGGCCACCTGCAAGGCGACCTTCAGGCTCATCGTCTGGGCCTCGAATGGGCAAAATATCTCGGTTTGGAATACCTCGTAAAAATTTCCAGACGTTGTGTGCCCCTTTTTGACTGGACTGGTGCCTTTATAAAAACCGTTGAGGATACCGGACACCTTCCAACTTATGCGGGTACTGACAATTATTTTATGTACCCACTACGCTCCGAATGCTGGGCCATGAATGTAGAGGAATGGTATCCAATTAAAGATGAAATTTTAGGTGTAGCAAAAGAAGCGGCTGAATATACTCTTCATCGTCATGCGGTCAGGCTCGGTAACATTGGCCCTGATTGGGGCCTCTGTGCTGAAAATCGTAGAGTGCGTAAAGAGGGAGTTCTGTGGCACGAAAATACTACTCTGGAAGAATACGCTGCCGCAGCAAATCAATTTGGTTTAAAATATACCGCAGAAGATTTCGATAATGTAAATGGTGGACTCGGACTGGGAAATGAGAAATGGCGTCATTCGGTACCGGGAAGTGTGCTTCCGTGTCCAGGAAAAGAAACTCGCCCTGAACAAACTATTCGAAAATTAGAACAAAACAGAGTAGGACAGAATATTTCCGTACCAAAGGCTAAAAAATCTAAGCGAATTGAGACATGGCCACCAGTTAAAGAAAGGATTATCATTCCCAAATCAACTCGTAGAGGGGAAGAAGCGCCTATTCCACAACCGCGTCCATCTACTGGTGCGACGGTCAAACCAATTAATACCGACTATATTCACGGTGACTAATGTTTTTTGTTACACAACCAATTTTTATTCCTGCGGCAGACAAAGCACAGAGGTATATTGATTCCATCACCTCATTAGGTGAATACATGCGAAAGTATTATCCAACTGATCGCCGTATTAGCTTCGCCTTCGGAGGATGGTGTTTTGATGATGAATTTTGGGGAGTAGCAGCAGCCACCATTAAAGAGTACTTTCCTGATGCTCCCTGTGTTAGATATAAAGAAAATAAAGGTAAAGCAGTTATCATCAACGATCTTTCCAGACAGTTTCTTTATGATAATCCTTACCTTATCTCCGTGGATAGCGATATTTTATTTCCTTTCTACACACCATACATGTTTGATAGACTGGATATAATGTTTCAGATGTCTCAGAAGATAAGAAAAACACCACCTGGAGTGATAGGGCTTAAACAGGATGAGAATGGTGTTCACTATCAGTCTGTTTATAGTAATCAATATGAGTATGAGACGGCCATCCACGGGGTAAATTATCGTGAGAGGTTCGTGTGGCCCAATATCCGTGGAGGCATTGGTGGCGGATGCCTTTTAATCAACGCTGAGTTATGGAAGAAGATTGGTGGATACAGAGTAATGGGAGTTTACTCGTCTGATGACGGTAAACTCCTGTTGGATGCTCGTAATAACGGTTATTCTATACAGGTTTCTGACTCCATTTCTATTATTCATCCCATAGAAGATGATCCGACTTATGGTGTATGGAAGCGTAGAGTGTGTCAGGCTACTACTCGAACTGGTGTGAAGGCTGATATTACACAACAAATTAAAGAAGCTGATGATTTTTGGGCACGTAGACGTTGACTTACGTGCTCATTTTTGTTATACTGTACGTGAGGTACACAAACATGATATTGATTGAAACAAACAACACCTTCTTTGCTGTGGCACATGAGGACGATGGGATTTTCAAACCAGATCGCCGCCCCATCATTTTAAATGAGCCTGGACCAACTGCAAAAGCTATCAAACATCTTAAAGATGCGGGAGCAGACTCTTATTTAAGCTCTACTGGTAAGTTTGGTAATAAAAACATACAAAAACCACAACCACCCTCTCCCTACAATGATGTCAGGGTTGGTGTGGAAGAAGAAAATCCAGATCAGCTACGTTTAAAACTTCTTGAAGAGAATCCTGGTATTAACTCTGACGCTGACTTTCTTCCTCACCCTGATGAATTACGTGCTCAGGCTCTTGATCTCGTTTTGAGTGGAATGGCGGCTGCAACCGGAACTCCTGTTGAACACGTAAGAGAAAACTTTAACAAAAGTCTCTACAGAAAAGATGAGAAGCAAAGTTTGATTGAGGCATCTGAAAGGATCGTCAACAAATTAAAGAATAATCCTGAAGAAGCCAGGAAATTCCTGACTTCTCTTCGACCAAAAGAGGCCCCTTACCGACCAAACAGAAAGCGTAAAGATTTACTGAAAGCTGGTCTTGCGGCTCCTGAATACATGAGTAAGCCTGTTTCTACATTTGCTACTCGTTTAGAGGGTTACCTACCACGGGGTATTTATATTACAGACCCAGAGGAAAAAGTCACCCATGAAGTGAGTGATGATGTGAAGTTAGCGAAAGCTGTTCTCGGATTGAACTCAAAATATAAGGTGAGATTAGGATAATGCCGAAAACAATTGAATACAAATGTGAAGTTTGTGGAAAGAGAACGTCGGCCTTTGACCTTGAGGGTCAAGACTCGACGCAAATTTGGCTGCTCCTAACCGAAGAAGTTGTCATGCCTTATTATGAATATGCTGCTCCACCGATCAGAAAACGTCTGTCGGGTATTTATTGCTCCCCAGCCTGTCTGGTTTCGTGTGTAGCACCGGAAATAAGGGTAGTTGATCTTGATGACAAGTAAATTTATAGTTATTTATCTTGATGATACCTACTTCTGTGTGGCCACACAAAAAGAGTACATCGAGAGATTCGAAAAAGGACTGGGTGTTTATAAAAAGTCAGAACCAAACTCTGTTAATGCGAGACACATGAGAATGGCAATGGAATATTCTTCATGGATATGGAGATTGTTTTATACCGAGGCTTTACCATATAAAGGTTACTATTACTAAGGAACTCGAAGGTAAGCTAAGCCTTCTTACTTTACGAACTATTCCCTTTGCCAAGAAGGGAGCTTTTATTTAGGAGAAAACAAAAATGGCAAACAGAGTTTGGGTTGGTACTACGAGTACGGCCTATAATACCACAACCAACTGGCAGGGTGGAACAGTTCCCGTAAACGGTGATTCTGTAACTGTAGCGGCTGCGGCTGTCAACGACCTTGTTCTAAACCCAGGTACAGCATTATCCCTGGCTTCTATTGCTAACGAAGTCCCCGCTAACCCTATTCGTGGTTATAAGAAAGTACACCTTGGTAGCGATGCTTCTGGTGTTGCTTCTGTAGGTAAGGTAACCGTTACCGGAGACGCTAAGGCTAACTTTGGTAATGTATCAAACTTTGAAGTAGATGGTGATATGACCGCACCCGCCGAGGCTTCATTCCTCGACGGTAAGGTAGACGGTAAGCTAACTCTTGAAGTTATAGCTGATGTTTCTGAACTGACACTTGCAGAAGACCCTGATCTTAATATCAAATCAACTGTTGGTGCCGGTGATGAACTTGAAGGTACAGTGTCTCTTGGAGAGGACGCTGTTAAACCAGGCTCTATTATCTCTGATGAGCGTCAGGCCATGCTTGATGCTATGGATGAGGGACTGGCCACAGGTAGTGTTCGGGGCACATTCCGCGTTGATCGTGGTAAAGTAGTCCCACGCAGCCAGTTCTTAACATCACAATAAAAATTGGTATTGATAATGAGGGGCAAGTCTTTTGGCTTGCCCCTCTTTTTTGGGTACAAAAAGAATCTCGATGCATTTTGCTTCGTTAGGAAATACAGGATACCGACTAAACGGTACAACAAAGGAACAATAAAAATGAACCCACTAGATTACCTCTCTCCTGAACAAGGAAAAAACTTGTACAATCAATACGTCCAGCAGGACGCGGCAGAAGTAGTTAACTACAGCCGAGTATTGTCCAAGGCAAAGACCAAATTAACTGTAACAGAAGCTCAGCAAGCTGCCAATCAAGACGCTAAGAAAGTCAAGTTCTATGAACAGGCTGTCGCAGAATGCCTAAATGAAATTAGCAATGCCGAACTTCGTTTAGAACAGGCAAAAGCTTTCTTAGAAACAAGTGTTTCTGAAATGAATTCTGCTTTCCCACCTGAAGCTGGAGAATAAAATAAATGCCTGATGTAGCTTATGTTCCATTTTCCTTAGCGGAACTTTCTGATGATGTTGAACTAACCCCGGTAGTTTCTACCGGGGATTTGTTGATGTTTGGATTAGAAGGTAAGTGGAGGAATCTGGAACATGGGCCTGAAGGTTATATTTTAACTTCCCACGGGGATAACGAAGAGCTTAGTTGGGAGCCTCCTGCTATCCCAACATCTTTAAACAACGGTGGCGGCAGTGTCGCTGTGAACTTATCGGGTGCCATTACGCTGACTCCTGCGAGTGGGCAGCCCATTTCTCTCATCAATAACGATGTTGGTTTTTTTGTTGATGCTGACAATGAAATTCGCGTTATGAATGCGTCTCGAACAGGCTGGCGAAATCTCACGTTCGGCGGATTCTACGCATACAACAGTGCAACGGTCTCAGGTGGGTTTCGGGCAGGTCAGGCAGTCGTTGCCAACACGGCGTTATCCGTTACGCCTGGCGCTGTGCTTCACGTTGTCAACTCTGACGCTTCTCAGCCTGTCCTAAGGCTCGATTGCGCTCTTGGTCAAAGCGCGAATGCGTTCGAGGTGCGCGATAGTGACCGTGTAATTAAAGCCTCGATAGACGCAAGCGGCACGATAAGAGCAGCGCAGAGCGAGTTTGCTGGTGCAGCGACTTTGGGCTATTACGGAAGCACTGATTTTGCTAAATTCCAGCACGTCGGCGCGAACACGTATGGGCTATTGCAAGGCGTAGATGGCGCAACGTATCTCAACGCAGCGGCAGGGCGATCTATTCATTTTCGCATTGACAACTCGGAAAAAATGACGATGGACTCGAACGGCAACCTGAGCGCGGCGAGTGCAACGATAGGCGATAACACGTTAATGTTGGGCGGACAAGGCGGAGTTCAATTGATTGTCCGTAGGAGTTCTGCGGACATTGTTGCTTTCGGCAGAAACGCATTTCTTGCTCCATTTCTCGCTCTTGCCTCTAACGCGCTCGTTACGTGGGGAGGCACCGCCAACTCTGTTAATGCAATTCCTGACACGGATATTCATCGTGCTTCGGCTGGTGTTGTCGGTATTGGAGACGGTGCAGGAGGACTCGGCAACCTGAGCGCAGCGGGTGCGACGTTTAACACAGGTGGAAGCATAAAGATTGCCGGGTTGCCGGGTGTTGAATCATCGTATGGCGCATTGTGGATGGCCCAAGGCTCACCTTCTGGCTCTAATTACGCGCTGACAGGTAGTGCGAACGAAACGATTTTGAACGCGACGAATATTATTTACCTGCGGCTCAATAATGGAATTAAAGGGACTCTTGACTCAACGGGATTGGCCCTAAGCGGCAACCTGAGCGCAAATCAGGGGAACTTTGGTGGCCTCATTCAGAATCAGAACGGAATCTATTGGAATAACTTTGCTGGTCTTGGGCTAACTACTACAGCCGGAGTGCCGGGACGATTGATTCTGGAAAGTGCAACGGCAGCCGTTGCACTTGGAGGGATAACGGGCGCTTACCCAATGCTCAAGCGCAACGGCACCGGCATAGATTTCCGACTGGCTGACGATTCGGCCTACGCCAATATCGCAGTGGCGGGGCTTGATGTTGAAGGCCGCTTCAATGACGAAATCAGTGTGCGTGGCACGGGTAAAATCCATCATTCGGGTGGAGCTTTCTATATTGATGATGCGACGCATGATTTAGCTCTACAAGTTGGAAGCGTTGGAAGCGTTGGAATTGGTATATATAATCCGAGTGAGAAGTTGCACGTAGATGGAAATATATTATCTACGGGTGGAATTACTTCATCAACTAGAATTTCGATTTATAATGGTGGTATAGAACAAGCTTACTTTGATGACAGCGGTAACTTGGGAATTACCGGCGCAATAAAATCTTCTCTTGCTGATTCAGCACCCGGTGATCCTACTGTTCCAGTTGCCTGGAAAGTCGAATACGTTGATGGTGTTCCTTACAAACGCCCTTTATATCTTTAATACCATGAGTTACACACGAATTTTTACAATTGATGCGCACCCACTCGCTGAATTAACAGCACAGTTGGTAGATAAGGATGGCTCCCTTTCAGGGGGAGCCATCCCTTTCTCTTCTTTCAATTTACTTAATAGCTCAGCAAAAGTAAATAATTATGCGGTAGAGGTTACGGTACCGGATGATTTTACTGGTGCTTTGCTTATAAATAATTCTTTAAATGAAAGAACATCTTCTATCTCTATAAACAAAGATATATCAACTTTGTTGAATTCTATCAAGAGTAAAACTGATAGTATCGTGGACGGAAGAGTTACAGTATTGTCCTCAATTTTACAGGATGATGGTGTAGTTAACGTATTTAGATATGACACCTGGAATCTCAACATGTCTAATCTGGGTAACCTCAGTGATAAAGTTGTAATTTTTTCTCTGGCTAACTCTAATCCAACTGACACTAAACCGTATTTATTAATACGGAGTGACACAGGATTGGAAATGATTAAAGGAAAGGTCACAACCGAAGAAGAAAAAAGTTTAGGTTCTGTAACCTTATTAGATGAAACCAATGGACGTATTGGAATAAGAGTTGATGAATCTATCACAAGTCAGCTAACCACGGGGAGATTCATGTGGAGTGTAAAATCTTCTGAGAACGATGACATTCAAACACTTGCTTATGGAGACTTTAAAATCATAAAAGAAATTTCCAGAGTCATAGTATAAGAGGTGAGTTCTATAGCCGATCTAGTTTATGTTCCTTTTGCTCTTAAAGAGTTAAAGGAAGATGTTAATATAACAAACCCTGCTCCTGGTGATACCTTACAACGTAGTGCTGAAGGTAAATGGATAAACACACCTATGGAGCAATTAACTGGTGCCCAAGGACCGCAAGGTGCTCAGGGATCGGCTGGTGCTCAGGGGCCGCAAGGCTCTGCTGGTGCTCAGGGGCCGCAGGGTTATGAAGGTATAGCTGGAACACAGGGGCCGCAAGGCACACAAGGAAGACAAGGCTTTCAAGGTGTGCAGGGTGCAGTTGGTACACAGGGTACTCAGGGTATAGCCGGTGCGCAAGGTGCAACTGGTTCACAAGGTACTCAGGGAGTTCAGGGTACTCAGGGTACTCAGGGTACTCAGGGAAGACAAGGATTCCAAGGTGTGCAAGGCACACAAGGAGTACAGGGTGCCGTAGGTGTACAAGGCCCACAAGGTATAACTGGTTCTCAAGGAGAAACTGGACCACAGGGTACTCAGGGTAGTCGTGGTTATCAAGGATACCAAGGTTATCAGGGAGCCGCAGGTGCTCAAGGTGTGCAAGGTGCTGTTGGTGTAGCAGGAGATACTGGTCCACAGGGTGCTCAAGGTTCAACTGGTGCGACCGGAGCGCAAGGTCCACAGGGAACACAGGGTTCTACCGGCGCTCAGGGAACTGCTGGAATTACTGGCCCACAAGGTGTGCAGGGTGCTGCTGGAACACAAGGTCCACAAGGTTATCAAGGTGCGACCGGGGCCGGAACTCAGGGACCACAAGGTGTGCAAGGTTCTCAGGGTGTTCCCGGTGAAAGCGCGGATATTGGTGCGCAAGGTCCGCAGGGTGCGACTGGACCACAAGGTGTACAGGGTGCGACTGGACAAGGATTTAACATTGCTAAATCTTATGCATCTGTTGCCGCCCTAACTGCGGATACTAATCCTTCTGATATACTACCTGGTGAGTTTGCGATTATCTTATCCACGGTTGATGATCCAGACAACTCTAAGTTATATCTCTGGGACGGCGAAGATTATATTTATACCTCTGATCTTTCGGGTGCGGCAGGTATTACCGGACCACAGGGTACACAGGGAGCTACCGGAGCACAGGGTGTGCAGGGTTCTCAAGGTGTAGCCGGTGCGACTGGTCCACAAGGGGATGCCGGTGAAGCCGGTGCTGCTGGACCACAGGGTGCAGCGGGGGCACAGGGACCGCAAGGAACTGCTGGTGCAGCCGGAGAAGCTGGTGAAGCTGGTGCCCAAGGTCCACAAGGATTTCAGGGCGCTGCCGGTGCTCAGGGAGCTACCGGAGCGCAAGGTTCTGCCGGAGCTACCGGAGCACAGGGACCACAGGGAGACGTTGGTGCTCAAGGATCAACTGGTGCTCAGGGTGCTGCGGGGGCGCAGGGCACACAAGGTGTAGCCGGAGCGCAGGGCGCAGCCGGAGCCGAAGGTCCGCAAGGTAATCAGGGGGCACAAGGTCCACAAGGTTATCAGGGTAGCCAAGGTGTTGCCGGTGCTCAGGGTCCGCAGGGAACACAAGGTTATCAGGGACTTACTGGTGAAGGAACACAGGGTCCGCAGGGAACACAGGGTCCGCAAGGCGCGTCAGGTGGAGGAGCAGGTGGAACGGGTGCGTCCATCTCTGTTGTTCAGAATAGTCATGGTTTCGCGGTTGGCGATGTTGTTCGTTTGAGTGGGTCAGCAACATACACAAAAGCTTTAGCTGATTCCGCAGCAAACGCTGAAGTAGCGGGTATTGTTTCGGCTGTTGCAGATTCTAACAATTTTACTCTGAGTCTTGTCGGACAGGTAACCGGTCTAACTGGTCTTTCGGCAGAAACGCTTTACTTTCTGAGTCCAACGGTGGCCGGTGCTATGACATCTACCGAACCAACAGTCACCGGTCAAATTAGTAAACCTGTATTTTTGGCAGACACAACAACATCAGGTTTTGTTATCACACAAATGCGCGGATACATTATATCAGATACCGGTGGTGCTGTAGGAGGATCATCGGTGGGCGGTAATATTTATCTGAGTCGCAACTTCATTTAAGGTATTTATTATGGCAAATGAACCCAATTTCGTAGCAACACCTCGTAACGCAATAGCACAGGTTAGCGCGGCAAATACCGCTCGTGATGGCACGGGCACTGTTGTCACAGTTTTTACAGCGGGTGCCTCTGGTTCTCGTATAGATCGCATTACCATCGAGGCTGTGGCAACAACAACGGCAGGAATGATTCGTCTTTTTGTTAATGACGGTAGTAATTCCCGTTTATGGCGTGAAGTATCTGTTTCAGCGATTACGCCCAGTGGAACGGTGGCAACTTTTACAACTGAAATCAACAGTAGTAATAGTGCTTTACCTTTGCTTATTTTACCAAATGGCTACTCGTTACGTGCCTCAACACATAACGCGGAGACATTTAATATTATAGCAGAGGGTGGAGATTTTTAATGAGCAACGGGCTTTTTGGTTTTCCCAGTGGAGCGGCAACTCAAAACAGAGGTTTTACTAAACCTACCGCGGGTAGTCGTCTGAATCCATCACACAGCTTGGCTTCTGGATTAAGAGCACGTTACCTTTTTAATGAATCGGGTGTAGTAATTCAGGATTATTCGGCCAACTGTTATCATCTTACACTTTCTGGTGACTGGAAAAGAGTTCAAACTCCAGAAGGTATGGCTGTTAACTTTATTAAAGCGACCGGTAAAAAAGGTAATGCGTTCGTTGCAAGTAATCTTGGTATCACCAACACCTTTACGTTGTGGTGTCGCTTCAAAGTAACCGCATTAAATGCGGCTGGTGCGTTAATGAAACTCGGAGCTAATAATGATGGAATCGGATTTGGTATTGGGGACACCACAATGGATGCAGCAGGTAATAAATTAGTTGCACTTGCTGAAAATGTAGTGTGGCATCCAACGACCGTGACCATTACTACGGAGTATTTAAATATCGCCCTTACAGCCAACACAATTTATAACCGCGATGTTATAGCTAAAACCAGTGTTTATTTTTCTAATCCCGGCAACCTGTTTAGTGTCGGTGGATACACTGCGATTGGTGCAGTAGAACGTTACCTTGATTGCATTGTTCAATCCGTGGGCGTATGGAACAGAGCTTTAACGGCAAATGAATTGGGGTTATTAGAGAACAACCCATATTGTGATTTTGCATAAGACTCACGCAGGAGAATGTTAAATGGCAAACAGTGTATTACCGGGATTAGCATATCAAGGACCACAGGGTGTTCAGGGTGTTCAGGGTGTTCAGGGAGCACAAGGATACCAGGGAGCACAAGGATACCAGGGAGCTACCGGATCAGGTGCTCAGGGACCGCAAGGTGTTCAGGGACCACAGGGGGCTGACGGCGGCGGTGGAGGCGGAAGTGGTAGTGGTGACAGCCTTACCATTAATGTCTCACAGACAGCCCACGGTTTTGCTGTTGGTGATCTTGTAAGACACAACGGAACAACTTATGTAAAAGCACAGGCTGACAGTGCAACAAATGCTAACGTCGCAGGTATGGTTAAAACTGTAACCGACGCTAATAACTTTGTACTTACATTGCCCGGCTCTTATATAACTGGTTTGTCTGGTCTGACAGCAGGAGAGACATACTTTCTCTCACCGTCATCTGCCGGAGCGATGACGGCTACCGAGCCTTCAACAACTGGACAGATAAGAAAAGTTGTTCTCATTGCGACCAGCACAACAGCCGGTATTCTTCAATCAGACATTGGCTTTTTGTTACAAACAGCAGTAGCTTATGAGACCACGGTTGCTCCCGGTAAATTTAGAACCAGTGGTGCCGTAGTTCAGTTTGGTATTCCCGGCAGAAGTCCAGCGGCGGCGGCTACAACTTTTGCTTTCACAGCCAACCGAATTTATTATGAACCAATTATGGTAGAAGATACCATAACACTTGATAGAATTATCGCTGAGGTTACAACATTAATTACATCTTCCACAATTCGTCTTGGTATTTACAATGCTGACGAAAACTGGCAGCCCACTACTCTTGTATTAGATGCTGGAACCATTGATTCTGCCACCACGGGAGTAAAGACAATTACAATCAACCAGATTCTAACTCGTGGACGTTATCTACTTGCGTTGCATAGTGGACATGCACCAACTGTTCGAGCATTGTTGATGGCTGGTTCAATTACTGGACCAATTGCCCCCGCTGTGGGTACTAACTCCAATATAGTTCAACTATATAAAGCAAGTCAGGCGTATGCTGCTTATGCTTCCAGTGGAGTTCAATGGGATACAGCAGTGGCAGCCAACACAGCATTTAGACATGCGGCAATGTTGAGGTGGACATAATGAATAAGAGATACAACGAAGAGTATGGAATTGGAGGATTTAATCCTTCTCTTCCTGATAATAATCTTGTGAGTAGGGAAGAAATTCCCTACTCATGGGAGGAAATTCGAGAATTAAGAGAGCCACTTCTTGTGGAAGCGGATATTCTTATTAATCGTGCAACTGATTTGTCACTCACCGCGGGTAATGTGAATGCAGATTATCTGAAAGCTTTAAGCGAATATCGCATGGCCCTAAGAGACATCACAAAAACATACGAAAATCCCAACGATGTTGAGTGGCCCGTTAAGCCGGAGGTAATAGTTTAATGGCAACTACCGCACTAACACAATCAAATATACGCGGACCACAGGGAACACAAGGCTTTCAGGGTAATCAGGGAACACAAGGTGTGCAAGGCACCCAAGGATTTCAAGGTAACCAAGGATTTCAAGGATTCCAAGGTAACCAAGGCACTCAGGGAGTGCAGGGACCACAACCTTCTTTAAACGGCACCTCTACTACTTCCATATTAATGGGTAACGGCACGAAAGTGTTCACAACTCAAGCTAACCTTGCATGGAGTAATGGATATAGAATTCGAGTATCACAAACTTCTGATCCATCAGCAAACTACATGGAAGGAGTTGTCTCTTCTTATTCCGATACAACATTAACTGTTACAATAGATTATGTTGTAGGAAGCGGAACACTAAGTGATTGGAGCTTTGCTCTTGCGGGAGAAAGAGGCGCTCAGGGAGCAGCCGGAGCAACAGGAGCACAGGGAAGTGGAGGAGCAGGAACAATGTCTCGTGCAAGCGTAGTTGTTACAACGGCTTCACTTGCTGATCTTGCTACTGAAAATGCTGCGCCCACAATTGCAAAGACCGCACTATTACTTTCCGTCCAAACTGATCGTGCGGCATGGGTAAGAGTTTATAATTCGGCGGCGGCTCGGACAGCCGACGCCTCACGTTCAATTGCTGACGACCCCGTGGCAAGCAGTGGAGTAGTAGCTGAAATAATTACCACCGGAGCCGAGACAATCAATCTTGCACCACCATATGAAATTTATAGCGCAGAGGCGGTCCCCTCTGCTAATCTATCTGTCGCTATTCAGAACAGAAGTGGTAGCACATCAACGGTCCAAGTAACATTCACCTATCTGGTATTGGAGTAAAATGGCAACAGCAAGTAATACACTCAACCTGGGTATCTCCACCGACGCGGCGTTTCGTGCTTGGGCATCTGTCATATCTACTCGTCTTGGGGATATGGGACTTGTGAAGTTAGTTATCTCTGGTGAGATTGATATGGGTACAGTTACTAAACCAAACCCAAGCACAAGTAACTGGCCGTATGATGGTTTTGAGTCTAAGGGTTTTCAAATCTGGAGACTCGATGATGCTTTACAAGCAGCATATCCTGTGTATTTAAAAATTGAATATGGTGGTCAGCAAATCAACACTCCCTGGTGGACTGAATATGGTGCCGCTCTTAGACTTACATTAGGTAGAGGTTACAGTGGAACAGATTTAACAAATGCAACTGCAAGTAAGGTCGTTTATAGTTATCCCCATGCATCAACTGAATGTCGTTTTAGCGGCTCGACTTCTCGATTTGCAGCATTAATCGGTAATATATTTTTCGCATTCGAAAGAATAAAAGATTATGCTGGAAATGATACAGGTATCGGAGCCTCAATCATAGGGGATAGTTATCATGCCGTGGATGGCTCCACAGTATATGGCATAGATTACAAATGGCAGATGACTCTATTAAGCTCCGGTAGTAATCCACCAACCGAAAGTCGGTGGGGAGTTTTGCTTCCAACTACTGCCGATGGTGTGATAAACACAGAGAGTCATGGTTACACTGTCCATCCTTTTACACCGAGACAAGAACACGCATTATTAAATGCGCTTGTCTTCTTTACTGGTAACCTTGTTTCTGGAACTGAATATGATATTTCTGTGTCGGGTAAGAGTAGACATTATTTGTTCGTAGGAGAACATAATTATATTACTACTATACGACCAACTGAAGTATCGCTTGCAATGCGCTGGGAGTAACTATGATTCCATATATTTTTAATTTTATTCATCTGGGCGACAAGAAACTTAGCCTCGAAAAAAGAGCTTACATCCAAAGTTTTAAAGACACTAATCCTAATGCAGAGATAAAGGTGTGGTCTAATGCTGATGTTCAAGCTCTTACATTGCCTGAATCATTCTATAAAGAAGAAGATTTCCGTGCGAAGAGTGACGTTCTTCGTTATTGGATTTTAGCCAACCACGGGGGAATCTATTGCGACACGGACGTAATCTCTTTAAATTCATGGGAAGAATGGCTTCAAGGCAAAGAAGTTTTTGTAGCCCAGTATGATGTCGGACGACTTGCACTTACCAATGCTATCATGGGTGCAGCTCCGGGTAACGCATTCTTTCCAAAACTTGTTGATATGCTACCCGGTGCTGAAGTAATCTTTCGTAATGGTGGTTATCTACAGAGAGTCGGTTCTCATTTGATTGACCTTTTGCTTGCTACTGGTAAATACCCCGAAGTCCATCGAATTGAACCGGACAAAACTTGTTCGTTGACACTTGCAGAAAGAGCCAAGGGTGTTATACCAAATCTCATTAAACTCAAGGAAGAAGGCGCTCTTTGCGTTCACCTTTGGGCAACTGCCGGAGATCAACCAAGTATAGCTAAAACCTATCCTGCTCTGGCAAATGCTATGTTAAATGCTTTGGGTCATGACCACATATTCTTTGGTGAAGACCCAGACCTTCTACCAGAACCAAGGAACAATAAATGAATGTTAATGTAACCTTTCAGAACACACAAGCATCATATGAGTGGCCGGGTTTTACATGGAGACTTAATAGAGTCACAGGCTCCAGTTGTGAAGGTTACACCACTGAGGTCGCTGCCACCAGTACTACTCCCAACGGTTTCGCAGTAACATTACCCTCTGGTCTTGCTGCCGCAGACCACGGTACTACTCAGGTTGCTGTGGTTACCCCGCCAACTTCGGGTGATATTAACTACTATTATTTCCTTGAAGTATGGGCAGCTATTGATTCTGGTTATGGTGATCCAAACTATGATCGCTGGATGAACAGTGCATCACCTTTTCAAGTACTCGTTCTTGATAGTGTTGATGCCGGAATGAGGACACGACCAATGAGAGGTGCTGTCTGGCCTCGTAATATACGTTGACGAAATGAGGAATTTGTGCTATACTAATTCCTCATTCCATTTTGATCGGAGTCTTATGTTGTTTTCTATTTTTACCCCCACTAATCGCCCGGACTATCTTCTTGAACTATATGAAAGTCTTTTAGCACAAAAGTACACCAACTGGGAGTGGATTATTGTTCCCAACGGTGGTTGTCGTATTCCTGATGTGATTCTGGAGAATAAGAAAGTTATTGTGCGTGAACCAGGCGTACCAAATTCTAATATCGGTGCTCTAAAGAGATTTGCGTGTTCCCTTGCCTCTGGAGACATTCTCGTTGAGGTAGATCATGATGACATGCTTTTACCAAACTGTTTGGATGAATTAAATTACTGGTTCAATAGACCGGAAAATTATGGTTTTGTCTATTCAGACAATTTAGTTCTCTCTGATAACTTTATACCATTTAATTCCGCATTTGGTTGGACACATGATAAAATTACCCTAAATGATTACAAACAGGGTAGTGGATTAACTTCAACGGAATGCATTCGAATGCATTCCTTCGAGCCATCCGCGGCATCAATGGCTTTTATATGGTATGCTCCCGACCACGTAAGAGCTTGGAGAAAAAACGTATATTGGCAGATTGGTGGACATAATGCTGAGATGGATGTATTAGACGATCATGAATTGTTGATACGTACTTATTTGCATACTCCGATGGCCAAGACAATGAATCCTCTCTACATCTACCGGCATACGGGTCACAACACATCAATGAGTTCTGAAAAGAATGCAAAGATACAGAAAGGTACTGTTGAATTATTTCACACCTACGGGTTTGATCTCGTACAACGCGAAGCCGATCTCCGCGGTTTGAGAAAGCTTGATCTTGGTGGTGGATTTAATGCCCCAAGAGGCTACGAAACAGTTGATCTCGTTAATGGAGACATTACATGCGACCTGAATGAGCCTTGGCCGTTTGAAGATGGTAGTGTTGGAGTTCTACGTGCCCATCATATCTTCGAGCATCTAAAGAATCCTTTATTCACAATGCAGGAAGCACATAGAGTACTTGCAGATGGTGGTTGGTTAATGGTTGAAGTGCCATCCACGGATGGTAGGGGAGCATGGTGTGATCCCACGCATGTTTCTTACTGGAATCAGGTAAGTTTTTTCTACTATACTCGTGCTGAACAAGCGGGGTATATTTATAATGATACCGCCAAATTTCAGGAATTCAGATTGGAAACGCGTTATCCAAACCCCTATTTCGAAGCCAATCACATTCCATGCGTAACATTTTGGGGTAGAGCAATAAAATCTAATGAGCGACGACCTCATTTAATTCAGGTGTAAGCATGAAATATACTAAAACCATTTCCTTAAATCTCGGAGCAGTTAACGCTGGTTTGACTTTGGAAGCCCAACCTGTTGATCAGACTGGTGCTGATTCCGGCGATCCAATTGACACTGGCTTTGTTGAACTATTCCCTGGTAACTATCTATGGACAGGTGAATTGGAAGAAACACTCCGTGGTGCGGTTAAGTTCAAGAACATGGACACGGGCCAGTTTTATGGTGCCGTAGCCGTTGAACCTAATCCGGTTAGTGGTTTTGGTCCTTATGTGGTCACGATACTCGTAAAGAGTCTTACATCAGGATTACCTATTGCGAACGCCTCAGTACGTTTATTTAATGATACAGAGGACGTAAGCAAGACTACAGGTGTTGATGGATTAGTTTCATTAAATGTGAAATCCGGTACATTCAAACGTATAGTTAGTGCAGGTGGATTTGTAACTGTATCTGACGAGGTTGATGTTGTAGGAGACGAGGAATTATCTGACGTATCTCTTTCAATCCAATCAATTCCTGTTGTTGAAACAGAAGGTATGACCATTGTCACCTGTCTTGCTTCTGATTTTGGTAAACCACAAAAGAATGTGAAGTTTGTTTTGAGTTTCGAAGATAAGAGTAAGAACTTCGTTAACGGTGTATTTCAACCTGATAAAGAACAGGAAGGTTATACAAATGCTAATGGTAGAGCCGAACTTCAAGTTTGGCCAAGCTATGTTCTTCAAGACAATGATTTTGAACCGGCAACATATGCCGCCTACGTGGATGGCACCTTTATAGGTAGAGTACTTGTTCCATCAGGTGGAGGAAATCTTTCTGATTTAATTATAGCGGAAGATGATTAACGAAAAGGCCATGCTTTATGCATGGCCTTTTCCTTAGATTATTGTCGGTGGATATTGATGCATTGGAAGGAGACGCCCAGGAATCAATTCTCCTGTTTCAGTGTCGTAATAGTTTAACGCAGGATAAATTTCTGAGGGGCGTCTTCTCACTAAACAAGGACCACTCATAGTTTTCACCGTCATGGTCACACAATCTGGAGTAACAAATTCGATTCGCCCTATGAAGACATTGTTACCATCCCTAAATTCAGCCACATAACCTTTCTTAGCTGATTTAAACCAGAACGCATTAAATCGCCTGATCTTTTCTTTGTATTCTTTCTTTTCCTTTCCACAGCAATAAAGTCTATGGGAAAGTAATACAATACAAATCAGACCCATAATAATTAAAAGAGTTAAACCCCTGTCCATTTTAGGCTCCTACATATTCTCTTTTCCCTGTCAAAGTGGTTTAAGTGCAAAGGTCATTTGCATTTCTGGCTTTACGATGTTACCACGAATAATTAAAAAGCTTCCGCCCCATAAAACAGGACGAAGTTCTCCGTGTAATCCAAGTAAAGCTCTGTCTGGCCCGGCTACTTTGAGAAATTCTTGAAGCTCTGATTCAGTAAATTCTTTTACTTCCGCTTCTCCGCTTTCCCCTGCCATAACTACGAAATATTTATCGTTGGGATTATTTTCCCTGCGTTGACGCTGCGGAGGACGTTCGTAATAAACGTCTTCAACCTGAGAATTAGTTGCCTCTATCCATTCTTCTTCTGGAATGGCTACAGGTTCCTGGGCCTGTGCTGCTGCAAGCTGCTCAGGCGGTGGGGGTGGAATGTCTTCTTCCATGCGACGCGGAGAACGAGAAAGAAATGATCTCGCATCTTTTGGTCCATCATCGGGTACCGCAACACCTATCGGTCTTCGGCCCCTTCCCATATAAGGAGCCTGTTGTTGTTCCAGTGGATGACCTATTGGTTGCTGGGTTCGCATATCTCTTGGGCCTCGTGTTCGGCTACTCATTTGTTACCTCCTGCGAAAAATCGAGAGAAGGCATCCATAAATTCAGCACCGTCCACAGAACCAGTAGTTGCCTTTATACGGGCTTTTACGGTTGGTATTTTAACTCGTAAAAGCATATCAGATAAAACCACTATCGGGCGTCTCTGTGATTTAATTTCACCATTCTCCACGTTTCTAACGTCTACAAAGGTGTCAAGTTCGGTGTAGATAACTACATCTTCATTGGGACTATCAAGAAGTTGTCGTGCTAACTCATGTGCTTTCATTATCTTCCTCCAATTGCGCTACCAATAAACCATAGTAAAATACCTAAAATAAGACCGTTGATCTTAATGTCCAAATCTTCCTTACTACTCATAAGGGTAGCACAAAGGATTATAAGTGCCAGAACACGGAATATAACAAACAGGCTTACCGTAATAAGTTCTACCATAAGTCTTCACCTTCTTTCGGTGTAATCACGGGTGCTTCCTTGGCTGTTGGTTCAATAAGACGGTAACGCTGTCGTAAACCTGGCTTCTGTTCCTCTTTACTTACTTGTAACGGAACATCAAAATTCCACATAAATGGTGGAAGAGGATTAAGTTCATGGGCAACTCGTGTATGAATTTTACCAAACTTGGTATCTACGAGATTGCGCTCAAGAACAGAAGACTTTTCCCATCCTATTAGGTACACAGTCTGTGGCTCGTCTGGATAAGCAAGAGCTAAAACATAAATGCGATTAGGATGCATATCAATAGGTCGAACAAATAGTTTATAATCCAGAATGTTCATTTTCCTGTTACGCATGAAGGATGCCTTAATATCTACGTTACTACCAGTTACATCAGCACCGTTATCGCCTAACCACGGGGTTTTATTAATCTCTTCACGACGAGTAAAGTATTCGTCGGCAGACCCACGTAACCAAATACAACCGGCCCACTCACCGAGTTGGCCGATTAGCTGGTCTTCTGCATTGGTTTTCTTTTGTTCAGCCCGGTCTTTGATCTTCGAGCCATAGCAGAGGTTTGCTGCCTCTGCATTGGCTTTAATTAATTCAAAGTCATCGCCTGGGATGTCAAGGATTAAGATGTCTTCTTCTCTAATCATGGTGAAATATCTGAATCAGGTCGGTTGATTCTCTCTTTATTCTTTGTCATCTCTACTGGGTCCCCGTGGATGGCATAAACAATTAGTTTCTTTAGTTCGTTTATACATTCAGTACAGTAAATCCCACCTAATATAGAAGGTTGTAGCTCTGAATAAGCATTATGTAGTTCTCTACCCCACATCATGACGCGTTTACCACATTTGTCACAACATCTACTACGAAAAGTGTTCGCACTGTTACCAACAGGGAATTGTTTGTTGAATGCCCGTCTTACTTTCTCCATCTCAACAGCTTCTCGATGGATTGTTTCACAATTAAAAGCTTCTGTTTCGCTATCGTATTGCTGATTACATTCACCACATTCCCACTTCTCTATTTTCTTCGGCATTATCCTTCTACCTTTCGATTCATAGCATTTTATCTCACAATTGACAGCATCTTCACAGAGATCGTAACTACTACCACAAATGTGACACAGATACTTTTCAATGGGAGGATAGCTTGGTCGCTTATGTTCAGGCCAAGTATTAACTCTATCTACCGTTCTGGCTACAAATAGCCAGAACTGTCGGTTTTCTTCTGTGGATAGATTCATTCCGAATTTCATACGTAACCTCTGGCCAGAATTTCGGCCCACCTATCGAGATAAGCGTCAGCATATAAGTCGGGATAAATACTATAAGCACCCAGCGCGGGGAAGTCGTTTACTTCGATAAGAACTGTGTTAGTTCTTAGCTTGGTCTGGATTACACCCACATCAAGTCCGTAAGCAATAGGTGAATCTTTATAAGCCGCCATCATATCACGTATGATTTTCCAGTTTGGTGTTGCTTCTGGATTACCTTTGTAGAAAGAGAAGCCGATTGCATCATTATTATGTACAAATACTCTGTACTCGGCATCAAAATGAACCACATCTGATTTCCAGACCATACTATCTATAAATTCATTTCGTAGTGCTGGTGAAAAGTATCTGTTTTCTTTGGCTTCGAATTGCTTCGTGACAACAGGTTTAATGAAGCATTTTTCTTCTGGTTTTATATCCCTTAATTTTACCTGCTTTATATTACGGGCAAACCACGGGTGCAAAGACTCTGGATAATCCAGATAATTGAGTTTGATTTCGCTGTTGCGAAGATAACGATGCACGAAAGCAACACTGCCCGTTGCTACTTCATCAGGGAGAAGACCAAAATGACCATCAGAGCTACGTCTCAACTGTGGAATAAAAGCGGTTTCGTTGCTCGCCATTCCGTTCATCAAAACGACGGCTTCTGGAAGCTTGGGAAGTTGATCGTTAAAACTTTCGATTAGCAGGGTAATCATTGATTTCTCCAATCATCATTATCTTTTTCTTTGACTTCCTCAACGCGAAGCATCAACATCGCATAAGCTGTTTTCGCCTGAGAAGCTGCACACATAGCCGATAATGCATTAGCTTCTACCACTGTAATTAAACCAGTCTTGGAGTATTCTGTAGTGAGTTGAGCTACAGCGTCATCCATGACTTTAGCTTGACGTAGTGCTTCTACTGTTTCAGGTCTAAATTCTTGTAACGGCATTATTTTTCCTTTACCAGTTCTCCATTGACGAATTTACCAATTCTCTCTCCGTATTCATATGCGATGTCGTCATCGTCAACGGATACCCAGCCTTTATTTTTGGTACTAATCCACTCGTAAGCAATACCTTTAATATACTCATCATCTGGAAGCCGTTTGGAACCCTCAATCATTTTGTCATGAGCAAGAGCCATAGCAAAACAACCAGCTAAAGAATTATCCCATGTGTATTTAGTTGTCATGTATGCACCCGTGGGTAGCACACATCGTACAATCATGGTCGGTTCTTTCACAGTTTTAGCATACCAACGTAAAAGAAAAGACCCCCAGAGGTCAAGTAATTTTCTTCGCATAAGAAGATTATACCAGTTCTGAGGGTCTGCGTCAAGGGTCAGAGCCAATCGTTATCGTCGTCGAGGAAGTCATTCTTTACGGGTGAAGGAATAGAGGGAATTTCCTGAGTCTTCTTCTCTCTTTCCCTGATAGCCGCAGCAGAGAAATCATCGTCTGTCAATATGAGAAGAGGAATATCATCTAATGATGACGGAAAAGTGTGTTTGACCCCTGGTTTGCACATAATCACAATCGAGGAGTCCGTCATTTTGATTCCCCATACTCCCTCCCGATTCATTATCGAATTGGAGTATTTCAGTTTCACTTCGGCTATCTGACGATTGTAAGGAGTCGCGCAGATAGTTGGCTGCTTTACGGAGTCTTGTGGAGTTGTCATAAAAATTCCCTATTCCCAAATTACAACTTGAACATAGTAAACCGCGTACCTTACCTGTACTATGGTCATGGTCTACACATAGCTGCTTTTCGTGTTTTTGTGGTTTAAATCCACAGATGGCACAGGAATTATCCTGTGCCTCTAATAATTGTGTATATTCTTCTTCTGTAATTTGACATAGTGGTTCTCCAGGCTTTGTGCGAGAACGTATTCGTCTATTAATTATTCTTATGCGGCTTTTGAGTATCTTGTTGCGCTCTCTTGCCTTATCTTCTTTACATTTCTTACAATATGTGTCGTAACCATCTGAGCTACTATTAGATTTATGGCACGTTAATGGTGTCTTTTCAATGTCGCAAATAGGACAATTAGGCATTGGGTGTCTCCTAAGACTGGTACTCTAAGGAGACACCCGCGACCACAAAGGTTCCACTTAACTAATCATACTGGCATAAGGGTAGCGTTTAAAAGCGTTGGATAAAACCCTTCTGCGTTGCCAATTATACGCAATTCGCTTCAATATAGCCATAACTACCTCCCTTTTATGGCGATGTAGTTATGACGATTAATGTGTTTTTACGTGTTGTTTATTTCTTATCTAACTTATGTTATGTATAGTTGTCAAGAATAAACATATGCGCGTAATTTTCTTTCGACTTTTTCTCTGGCTCTCCATGAACGAGACTTAACTGTTCCAATAGGTACTTGTAACTTTGCTGCCGTTTCTTCAACATCCAGATTACCTAAGTAACGTGTAACAAGTATCCGTTGTGAAACAGGACTTAGGGTATCTATTACTTCACCGGCTAAAACTCTTAACTCCGCAGACTCTACAATCTCATGTGGTAAATCATCAGCAACATCAGTACACGCTGCTATGATTTTATCCATATTCTCACGGTAACGTAGTTTACGTCTGATAAGATCGCAGCAATAATTCCTTGCTACCGCTTTTACCCATTCACGCATCTTAGTTGTTTCTGTTACTGTATGACGGTTCAACCAACAACGTAACAACACATCTTGTTCTGCGTCTTCTATGAAAGCAGGTTCATGTTTTAATATATAGCCGAGCATTAAGCGAACCACGGGTCTATAATCTGCGTAGTACGCTTCCATTTCTGTTAGCGTTTTTTGCATATCACTTCCCCATCTACTGCAAAGTAGACTTCTTTAGTGAGGCGATCCTTGACTCTCTGATTAATTTCGATGGTATCTTGGGCGTGTTCCGCTGTCATCGAAGCAGCATACAAACGTTCAAATCCCAAGCGAACAAGTTCAGCCACCTGTTGTTCTGTTGCCTTTTCGGGTTCAGGAGAAGGTACCGGAAAAGATATTGCGGGGAATGGAAGGTCTTCTACATCAACAATATTTTCTTTTGGTAAAGGGGTTTTAAAGAGGAAGTGAGGGCGACTGACCTTCGAAAGGTCAGTCGCCACTGTTCTCCCCAGCGGTTTAGGAAAAGGGTATCTGCTGGACATGAATTGCTGCTCCTGGTTTTGGAGTATAACCAATAAGTTCAATAGCTAAATCGCCTTCTTCTGGCATTTTAGCACTGATTAGAATTTCACTTCGATCTGGACGAACTTTCTTGCGTCCAAAGGCCATCACGTTTGTGCGAGGAGAGAAGATAACGAATATATCGTCTCCGTTTTCAAGCAAAGCTTTCTCTAAATAAGCTCTGGGGATTGAGACTTGCATAAGACTCCTGTGGTATATAGTGGTTGTGGACTTTATTTATATCTTCCACGCAAACCTGTGGTAGCTCAGAAACTACACTAAATAACTGTTCGGATTTACTTAGACGCTGTGGTACTTCACGATAACTCCAGAAAACGTAGTACTCGTCATCCACTGCATCTAATTCCATCCACCAACCGTCACCTACAACAACAAGGTCACAAGCTGGACCGGTGTAATTTGGGACGTAAGCTGTCTGAGGCAGCTTCATAAATTCATCCCAAGTCACACTAAACTTACCGTCTTTAGAGCCAATCCATTCAATATCCTCTGGATTTTTGCAATTGGCGGCTAAATTATATTCGATTTCCTCAACCATATTTATGGTCGGTATTGATTTTTGGTCATTCATTTTTCATCACCAAGCTAAATTATAGCAGATTCCAGCTATGTCGTCAAGTCCTGACAAACCTGAGAATGAGTTATGCGTATGAAGATGAGGAGGAAGCACCATGATTATCAAAATTGATGGCAAACTTGTTTGTGGAATTTGCTTCATGGATGCTGAATTGGTGGAAAGCGGGTGTGGGCGATCCGACTGCCCTTACCGAGATGGTGCAAACGATGAAGTGTGTCATTTATGCGGGAAACCCATGAAAGAACACAACGATGTTGCTTGTCGGGAAGAGGTAAGGGAGGATAGAAATGGAGAACAATACTACGGGGTTAATTAGTCGCGGTTTAGGCCGACGTGTTCCTCCCGATTGGGAACACGTAAATAATTTTCCTCTTCGTGCTTTAGGTCGTAGCACCATTGCTAATGTCGAATCAACTTTAATTCTACCTACGTGGGTTGCAGAACACGATCAGGGAAGTGAAGGCGCGTGTGTTGGTTTTGGCACATCTATGATGTTAGCTATAATCAACGAGAATCAGTGCCGAAATCAGGGGGCACAGGGTGTAAATATCCGATATAACCCCTGGTGGCTATGGAATCAGGCAAAGATGCGTGATCCCTTCGCTGACACCAATCCTGGCGACCACAATGGTACTACCGTTCGTGCAGCCTGTGAAGTGTTGCGCGATCTCGGACACGTACTCTGGAACATCGAGAATCCAACTTGTGTAGATAACTGCACACCAGACCTCAACTTTGGTGTATCTGCCTTCCGCTGGGCTACATCTGTTGATGAAGTCCGAACCGCTATTGGAACCAACTCACCTCTTTCTATTGGTGTAAACTGGTATTCAGGATTTGATAGTCCTGAAGAAAAGAATGGTGAAGCCTGGATTACCTCTTTTGGTTATCAGCGTGGTGGACACTGTGTTTGTGTCTATGCTGCCTCAGATAAGAGACAGGCTATTGGTTTTGTTAACTCATGGGGTAGAAACTACCCACGGTTGACATGGGTTAGCTATGCTGACTTTGATAGGCTAATTAGGGAAGAAGGGGAAATCGCGGTCGTGACAGACCGATGATCGGTAATTATTGCAACTTGTAAAGTAAACCTCCGTCAGATAAAGACGGAGGTTTCTTTTATGAAAAAGAAATGCACACGATGTGGTATCGAAAAACACGAAGACGAGTTCAGGAAAGCGAAGGGTTATAAGAATGGAATTTACAGTCAATGTAAACTCTGCGAAAAGGAAAAATTAGAAGAATGGCGAAAAGCCAATCCTGATAAGTTCAAAGCACAACAAAAAAGAACAGACCGAAATAAAAACAATGAGAAGGCTGCGCGTTATCGAGAAACACATAGAGAGAAGGTAAACGAAGCCGCCAAAGAGCGACGTAAGGAAAATTCAGGAAAAGAAAAGCCTGAAATCAAAGAGTTAAAATGCACTTCCTGTGGTCACACTAAAGAAGCATCAAAACATTTCTTTAAGGATAAAAGCACAGCAACAGGGTATAAGTTCATTTGTAAAGATTGCTACAAAGACACTGACTATTATAAGAACCGCAAGAAAACTAATAATCGAACTCCGGCTTCTCGTGAATCAAAGAATAAATGGAAGAAAAGAAATCCTGAGAAGGTTAGACAGGATACCAGAGACAGACGTTTATTCCGTAGGGTCGGTAGAGATAAAGAGGCATTAGAATATGCTAAAGTACTACGTAATGATCCTTGTTCCTATTGTGGTAAACCTGGGCCGTCCACGGTGGATCATATAATCCCAGTATCTAAAGGTGGAACAAATGATATTTCCAATTTGACTGCTGCTTGTGCTGACTGCAATTCATTAAAACACAATAAGGACGTGTTAACTTTCATGTTACAAAGAGTAACTGATAGATAAGGAAAAGGGAAGCTTTTAAAGCTTCCCTTTTCTCATTCCTTACCATGTTTTTTAAAGTATTCCCGTTTCTTAACAGAAATCCGAGCCTCGATTTGATCAGCCACAGTATCTCTTCCTCGTTCACGAAATGCATCAGCCAATCTCTGAGCAAGCAATAAGACGGAATCCGGTTCGGTCGAATTAACGGCAAGGTCAACCCATTGTACTAAACCGTTTTCTAATTGTTCTGTTGTATAAGGTTTTGGATCAGCCATTATTATCCTCGTGTTTTTGCCAAGACAGATAAATCAAATCATGAATCTTTGCAGCCATAATCTCAGCATCCCCAAGAGTAACACTACTTGGGAGATTCACCCAAAGGAAATTGTTAATTTGTTCTTTTAAATCCTCTGGTATTTCCTCTGGTAATAATGTAAATCCAACTTGTGGAAATGTGTTTTCTTCAACCATCATATCCTCCTTCAATCTCAACTTCTCTGGTGCCATATGATATAAAAGGTTTCATACCTTCTTTTCTATCGTATTTCTCTATCAGGTCATGAACATTTGTACCAAAGAAAATTGTTTCTTTTAAACGAAGAATTCTTTTAAAAAACCAGATTCGTTTTTGCTGTTCGTAATAACGTGTCGCGTAAGCCTCTCTTGAAAAGCATCAAGATAAACATCATAGTGATTACCAGTCAGCCTGTATAAGGCGCAAGCCACGGGGCACGATTGTGCTGATTTGGGGCGACCTTTATCAATATCTTCCTGTGTCACGGTTAAACAAAAACTTGACATAATTAAATTCCTAATGGTGGTTTGGGAATACTAAACCCGGCTGCGGTTCGATGACCGCCGCCTCCCCTTTTCTTAGCAATCAAGCTTACGTCTACATCACCGGATTTAGAAGAACGCATGGAGAAAACTCTCTTGTCTTCAGTATCAAAATACATCACAACAAACGGGTAATCATTAGCCAGAGCATCACCAATTTCACTTATCATGTTAGTAGCATTGATGCAGGGCACCCGATAGCCATCTAACTCAATCATTGGTAGCTTCCTACGCATAATAGTACCAATTTGCTGCTGTTGATAGCGCAGGATAGCCTCACCATCATTAGCCAGTTGATCCAAACCAAAACCATTTAAATAACTATCCCAGTTGGATTGTAGCATCGGCATTGATTTGAGTCCAGCAGACAATTCACGGCTGCGTAATAACTCAAACTTCCAGAGATCATAATCCTCAATGTATTTTAAGAATAAAGGTACAGGTTCGAACTCAAAGAAATACTTCCATGCTAAGACGGCACCCGAATGATTCATATCAAAAACGATGTCATCACTTATAAGGTCTTTAAGGTTTTCCTCTGCTGTTTTGTGATGGTCAATGACAACAACCCAATCAGCCTTCTCTTGCATATCTTCGATGACGGCCCGTGGAAAGCTAAAATCAACCATGATGATGTTGTCACCCGGCTCTACAGATAATGGTTCATCACCATATTGACTTGCAATGAACTCAACATTATTTCTAACAAAGTCAAAGTTGTAGTCACGAAGTAGCCAACGACGCACAACCATCATTCCCGCAAATCCGTCTGCACAACAACCATGATAATAAACAACGTATCTCATTTCACAGTCTCCACTTCTATTTCAAAGCAACCCACGGACATTCTTCTACCTTTATCGAACCGTTCAATGTCGGTGGCAAGAGGTTTTGGAATTTCACATACTTTAGTTCCTGTGAACGAATTATCTGAACCCATCCAAAAATCCTCAGCAGGATATACTTGCCAACTACCACCTAATGTTCTATTAAGTGCTTTAGCTACCGGACAACATTCGGAATCACCTGGTACGGCATGAAGAATGTCACCAGGAGTAATAGAAACTTTAACTTTTTCTCTGGTCACTTTCATTTCCTATTTCCTTTCAGAAGTTCAAGGTATTTCTCATCTTGTAGCTCTTTCAACATGTTACAGAATAAGACACCTTGTTCAATAGCGTCGTCAAGTGCCTTGTGTGTATGACGATGACCTTTACCAAACCATCGGTTTGGCATATTCTTTTTGATAGACTGTCTGTAAGGTGTACCCATCATCGCCATCGCAAAGCTTTTGATGTCGAGAGCCGACCACGAGAAGGGGCTACGGCCAGCAAATCGAATCATATACCAATACATGAATAGAAAGTCAAAACCAGCAGGGTAGGCGACAAATACTGGCTTGTATTCTTTAAAGCTTTCTATCCATTCAACATACCGTGTCATAGCATATTTAGGATCAGCAGGGTCTTCTCTACATGCTGCCCATGCTTCCGGTTGTGTCTCCCACCACTTCATCGTGTCAGGATCGCCTTGCGCATCAGGCAGTGTTTTGAGATTCATTTCAAAACATGCCAACATACTCCCATCCTCAGTAAAAGCAGCCGACGCAAAAGAAAGCATCGAGTGTGGACCAGGAATCTTTCCGTCAGTCTCTATATCTGTCGAAAAGTAAAGTTCTTTCATAAAAATTCCTCATTTCGTTTCTTGCGTCGTTCGAGGTTACGCGCTGTGCCGGATTTCTCTCGACCAGGACGTACCCATGCAATATCGTAATCGGATGCCGCAGTCATGGCGGCATCCTTAGCAGTTTGTGAAGGATACTCACCACGGGTGGGAAATCCTGCATTGTTTCTCGGCGTCTGGTGGGTGTGATAAATTATTGCATGACCACATAGAGCCTTAATTAGATACTGGGCCATTTTATCGGCCCCGGCAGCATCACCAATAACAAATGTATGATGAAGGGTGATCGCATCATTTATCTGGTCACAGTAATGCTGCTCAAATTCTTCCTGGGTCAGGTCTAAATGACCACTAACAAAAGCTATCACTCAATTTCCTTTCTCATTATTAGATAGCCAAACGCTATGAATACATTTAACATGGCCCATAGCGAGAACAAGAATGATAGCTCGAATCGCAACATAAGGCGGGTAAACAAATCAATATTTGCGGTTCTGACTACATATTCAAAGGTGGCCACGGGGGATAAAATAAAAACAGCCAGAAGAAGTTGAAGAACTAAACTTTTCATAATTCATCCGCCAGACTTTTGATCCACTCGTAATCATCCTGAGTATAACCAAAACGCTCTTTGTTTATCTCGATTGATTTGTAGATGTCTCCAGTGATATGTTTGCGACAGGCCGCTCTCCAGTCACAGACCATTTCAATTCTATCTAATGCACACATTCTATTGTATGCCTGTCCATCCTCAATATCTTCATCTTTTAAAAGGTAATATTGAGGATGGTGTGAATTGTGAGCATAATGATGAACAAGAGATTTAGCAACACTTCCAAGTGATTCTTTGTATGCATCAGAACCATAATCCGACTCCCGTGGATAGCTTGTACGTGCAAATGCTTCTGCTTCTACCCATTGATACTTACTCATATCATGCATTATAGCTCTCCACATTAGCTTTGCACAAACTCGTGTCATGTAATAGACAACCCAAAACTTATGTATTGTAGTTTGATACTGGGTTACCACATAACCTTTCCACGGGAATGATTTTAGATTCTCCACCACGGTTTACTCACTTTCTTTTCTTTGTCTTTTTCGTCCAGTTCTGCTTTGGCTGCTCTACGTCTGGTTTCTTCCTCTGCTTCAAGCTGATACTCACGATATTTTGACATCGTGTATCTTTCATCTTCAAGGAAAGATACATAGCTTAGTAAATCATATACAGAACGGTTCTGGTCCATGTAAAGAAATGCTTCATTATAGAAATGGTCATATCCTGCTCGTGGAAAATAAGCGAATAAGGTTTTTCTTTCGCCGTGAGGGCAAACTTCAAACTTTCGTCCTTCGTAAGTGAAAGCTACCGATCTATCCTCGGATTTATATCGAGTTACCTCTTCCAATTCTCTCGCATTGAACTTTGCGTTTTCGAGAAATGTCTCAAAGGAAATCTCATAAAAAATTTTATTAAAAGACTGCCAACAGGTATGCTTAACAGCTAATTCATTATCTTTATAAGCCTTTTCTTTGTTGGCAAAGGCCCACTGGTCAATAGGTCTTTCGTTAATTGATTCATCAGTCATAACGAACTATACCCCCTTCTCCACCTAAACGAGCAATATAAAACGGTGCGCTGGTGGTCATACAGTGCTTATTAGCCGCCTTGAGTGCGTTAAGCATTGTAGCTACTGGTGGGCAACCAATTTGATAAGTTGCGGCGAGGGCGCCCATCATAAAATCCTGACCGGAAGCATCCGCCCAGTATTCGGTAATCTCATCTACGTCAAACTCTTTATCAATCACAAAGAGTTTGTCACGATAACCTAACATGAAGATAGTGTTGCTGCCACCCACGCGGTTACGCATCTCAGCCAAAGCACCATGATCTTCAAGTAAATCTCTAAAAACAGGCAACCATTCAGCCACGATAAATTCTTCTACACCCATATTATCTGGATGCTTTACCTGACCGATTACATGCTTCCAGATTGCTGCTGCTCTCCCGTGGCCAGCATAAGCCACGAGCATTTCATCTTTTTGTTCGGGACCATTTTTATGGATGAACAACTTACCTGCTACGGTTGAAATCATTGCTTCATCAGTAATAGCAGAGTCAGCACCCATTACTATTCCGGTTGTGGTCACCATTCCTGCAATTAAACTCATCATTTTCTCCCATCAAGACAGATTATACAGCAAAAAGGGGAGGCTGTCAAGCCTCCCCTTCCTCAGTGTACGTCACTTGTTGGACGTTTCCCAAATGTTCTAACCACATGGTCAAGACTCGCTTCGTATTCTTTAACCTCTTCTTCCTTCTTGCGTGTAACAATTCCACAAACAATCATTGCGGCAAACGCAGAAGTCATAAGGTCAAGCGCGAGGCTCGGACCAATTGAAGGAAAATGAGAATCAAGATGACTTAAAATGACTCCTGTTTGATTCTTTAGAATCCCAGCACATTGAGCGGTTGTGTAACTTTTCCATAGGTAAGCTCTTTGTGGAATAACATTGTGAGAAAATTGTCTCAATGTTTCTTCATCTTGCTCCAACCTAAGTGCCCTGTAAGCGATTGCAGCCACTTTCCTAAAGGCACATAGCGCACGATGATCGCCAGCAAACTTAACCCAAAGAAGGCAACTCTCTTCCGCGTAGACATTTGCCATAACCATATAGTCCGCAAGCGTCTTAGAAGAACCGTCAGTTCGGTCGCCGCCAAGTGCATTCTGATATTCGATTTCATCCGTGACGGCATCTAAAATCTCCTCAATTAGAGCACCGTATTCATTCTGGCTCATCGGTGGACTCTCCCTTCTTCTGCGCAATTTCACGCGCAATACATTGTTGATTCCAGGCAGAGGTAGGATAACTTTTCATAAAGTCACCATCTGCCTCACTGGTTTTCTTCATGAAAGCAAAGTAAGCAGCATGGACGCGCTGAGGAGGTGTTAACACCGCGGTTTGCTCAATGAGTCCAGAACTCAGTGCAGCATCCATGATTTCTTCTTCGGTAAGAGTAAGATTACTTTCATTTGGATTACCTTCAAGAGCATCAATAATATCAGAAAGATACTTTACTCTATCTTGACCATTGAAAGATGCCATATCATAAGCACGTTTAGCAAGTTCATTTGAGGCTTCCGCTGTCCACAGGATTTCGGGATCATATCCCTTCAACCATCTTTGTATAAACTTGGAAGTATCAGCAATAATAGATTCGTAGGCTTCAGCCTCAGCTTTACCAATACGATTACTCATTTTGAATCCTTTGTCAGACAACTTGATTGTTTGCCAGCGTACTCGGCCCTCCTGAATACACCGTTTAATTTTTCTCTCGGTGGGCGTCAGTTGAGCGTTGCCGGTTTTCACGTCAACAAAAACAATCTCATTAATATCAGCATCATTTTCCCTGGCCGCGCTCATTCCATCAATAACTACGTAATCGAATGGGCTACCAAAATGTTTACAATCTGAACCTAACCACGGCCAACCCTGCATAACAGGACCCATTTCTTCCCATAGTTGACCTTTAACTACATAGCGTTGCTTGTTCAAGGCATCAGCTATTTTCTTTTTCAGTTCCTTATCCCACTTTTTATCTATGAGCCATTTAACGAGGAGGCCAGTCAAAGTAGCGGTAACAAGGATACTTGCGCCTAAGATTATGTAAGATACCATTTTCTATTTCCCTTTTAGGGTTGTAACCCATCCTCTGGCCCAGCCTTGAGATGGCTGGGCCAATTACTACAAAGTATAACACAAGTAGCAGGACGATTACAAGTACCATTTTAGAAGTGACTCTTACAGATTATGCAACCATAACTAAAACCCAATGCAACAGGACAATTAGAAGGACAGCAGCAACGGCTGCGGCCCCAGCTAATTTAAAGAAGTTTCTTCTGTTCATTTTTCTCATCCAATCTATCACAATGAGCAACAAGAATAGTAAACACAGATAACATTTTCTGTTGCTTGTTTAACTCCGAACCTTTAGGTGCAATAAACATTTGATATGCGCGTTGTTTTATTGTCTCATGAGTAACAGAAATACCATAAGGATATAGTGCTCTTGTGTTTCCAATCAAGCCAGAAATAATATTCTGGGCAACTCTTTCCCGTGGATAGCCTGTGTCGTCTGACATATCAACAATCATATTCCAGCAGGAATCAGCCATACCTGAAGCTTCTTCTTTCGGGAATTTATATGCAGTAGCAAGAAGGCTGTAAAAAATACCTTTTGTTTTAACATCCAAAGGAATATCTTTATATACCTCTGGATGCAATGCCATTAAAAAGCACTGCTCGGCGGTTAAACCTAAAACTTCTTCCGTTTGAGGTAATGGTTTTGGTTTATCTCTTTCTGCATTCTGTTCTTCAAGATATTTAATACCTTGATTCATTGGTAATGCTAAGAAGGTTGTTAGCATTGTTGATTTTGTGAGAAACTCTCTTCTATTCATTATCTCTCCTCATTTCACCCACCGCTAAAGAAACTGCAAACCAAAAGACAACTAAGATAGTTGCACAGCTAATTACCGAACCAATCTGATTCACAACATCTTTAGTTTGTCCGTAATACACATAAAATGCGTAAGCAGAATAGATGATAGACAAACTAATCATCAAAATCGACAAAGTCGCTAATATTTTACGTAACATTATCATCCTTTCTGTAACTCAAACAAGTCAACTATCTCTTGCACCTTTTCTAAAGTTAAACCTTGTTGGGGATCAGTCCTGACAAGATTGGTAACTTTACCACCTAATTGTTCATCCGACATATCATCAACTACAACGAATTGATTGATATGTTTATGTTCAATGTAGGTTTTGATTTGTTTATCTCGTCCAGCAAGTGCTTCATCAGAACACGTATGACCGATTAGCTTACCACGGGCATTGGCTCCCGCAATCAAAAGAATATATTCAAATCCTTTAAGGCTGACATCGCAGCCGAGAATCATATATCTCCATGCAGAGCTAAGGACAATTCGCATTTCAGGGATTTTCTCGAAAAGCACATTGAGATTTTCTATGCAGTCTTGTCTTAATCCACAGTAACCATTCGGCCACCTTTCGTGACCATTTAGAACGCCGTCGCAGTCGAGAAACAGGATAGGTATGTTCGTCAGTCTTTGCATTTTTTCGTACCTTATAAGGGAAATGACATTCTTCCCATTCTTTAATTGTTGGTGGTGGACACGGCATCAGGATACCACCTTAATTAACCATGTGGCTAATAAAAAACCAAGAATCAAACCACCAAGGAAAGCGCAGAAAACTATTCCTGTCAAGTTGGCCACCAACCCATGAAAATAATACCAATTTCCGCGTCTGACTCCAGTAAATTCTTGCGGACTCGATTGATTATCGGACAACCATAATTTTCAAGTTTAGGATCGAAGTGTGGGGTGTAAATATCGAGTCCGGTTATGATAACCCCAGGTTGAAGCATATCAAAGGCTTCAAGTAGATTATCACCAAAAACTTTAGTGTGTAACCGAGCACCATCAATATTCCAGGTGTCACGCATGATCTGATAGTCAACAATTTTACCATATTCATCGTGGATTTCTCGTAAATCCTGCTGATGCTCTGGATTCATTTCTGAGAAGAAATATTTTGTACCATTAATATCTATTACTAATGGAAACTGTTGATTAGCTAAACCTTTTACGGGATTATGGCGAGGAGATAGTTTATCAGGAATTATTTGTGGAGGTTGAGTGACCTCTGATACTTCTTCAATGTCATCTTCCAATTCCCATTCATCATCAGATAAATCTAATTCCTCTACCTCTTCAACAGAGGGAAGAGGCTTCAAAGCCTCTTCCGCATCGCTTATTTTAGCCGCCACTAAAGTAGCAGGAATAATCCCAAAAAGTCGTAAGAATCCACGTCTATTGATATTCATTATGGTCCCTGTAAAATTGGCGTTGGGTCATTCAATGCACTTACCGAATAAGTAAACATGTCATTATGGCCCTTCGCGTGTTCGATTGCCATTGGGATCAACCATTTGAGGTTGGGAACGGTTGGTTCTTTCTCTAAATTGGAAACTTCGATGAATGTAATCTTTTCATCGGTTAACGTCTCAAATTTATTCCAATCCTCTCTGACAACATAAAAGAAATATAATTCGGTTCCATGAGGAAAGTCTAATTTCATCAAGGGTTTCCATTCATCCCAGGGAATATTTAAACCACATTCCTCACGAACCTCTCTGGCTACGGCATCAACAGCAAACTCGAAAGGTTCAATCTTGCCACCAATCCCATTTAATAAACCGGCTTGCCACGCCGGGCGATTCTTCTCCACCAGAGTTACTGCCTGTAATTCTGGTGAGAAGATAAATCCTACAACATACCGCATAAATCCTCCTTCATTGCTACCTGATAACGAGCCTTATTGATGAACGGAGTATAAGCACTCAATAAAATGTTGTTAGCCAATTCATCATCAAACTTACGATCCATAAATTGAGATTCTTTAAATGCTTCATCAAACTTCTCGTAAGCATTTTCCATCATTGTTTTTACTTCTTCTGGTTTAAAAGTAAGAGGGTTACACTTTAAATTCCAACAGATGTTCATGTGTCTCTTTGGTTTAACTGTGAATACCCCCGTGGTTAGCAGGTTAATAGCAGATTCCGAAAGTCGCATGACGTGATAAGCTGGTTTGTTAGCATATCCATATTTTGAAATCATTTCTGCTCTTGCTTTACCTTCTTCGGCTTTTCCACTCGCGTTAAAAACAGCCTGGATTTGATTTCTTAGATAACCATCAAACCCACCAGCAACCTTTCTAACATCTGTCAACCTTTCCCGATTGCGACGAACGACATCGAATAACGGTGTTGTTACCTCAAAAGCATCGTCCGGTGCCCATAGTGCTTCGAGAGCAGGTGTTGCTCCACCTTTTATTTTGGTAAGAAACTCACGAAGTTCAGAGTAATCTACATCCACCTCGCTGTTTTGCTTAACAAGATGTTTGTTTTGAGTATGTTCTATACCAAGTATTTTTGAAATTTCAGTATTGAGAAAAACACCACGTTCATCAATATCTGACTCAGGAGTAGCAAGACCATATAAATAGCTACCCCCTCGAAATTTAGCCAAGATAATCATTATTAATCTTCTCCCTTATTTTCTTCTTATTGATACTCCATCCGTGTGCATCAAGATAATCAAGAGCAAGAGTAACATCAAGAACTCGTAAAAAATTGGCAGTAAATAGATACCACACAAGACCGAATACCACAGTGGTTTGAAACAATTCATTTCCACTGTGGCATCCTATCATATCAGCAGCTTGAAGTAAATGAATGACTCCAAACGCCAAAAACAACCATATAAACATGAAGAATGGAAATGTATTTTCATCACACATTCCAACCCACGGTTTAAAGCAACGAGCCTGAATATATGTTAGCCAGGAAGACTTGTCAATTTTATTCCTTGCTGACTCAAGCGACTTAACCATCAACTTCTCACGATTAGAGCAACCTACTTTCCTACCCAATAAGGCGCTCATACCGCTATGTGGAACGTAACGCATGTCGTCCCCCCGTTTACTTCAATTTGCTTATATGACTATTTTGGTTTAGTAGCGTTCGACATCATTACAAATCAGTATCGTCTGGTCGCTCCAAAGCTTCGCCAACTACTAACACTCCAGCAAAACCTTTTTCCTCGCACCATTGCTCAACCCTTGGCCATGTTGGTTGGTCGGCTCCTACTGGGCCGACCAGTTTAGCAAGTTGCATATCTGAATAATGGTAAAGATACATTCGGCGCTTTACTTCGGCAGGGAGAGAACATAACTCCTCAACCGAAGCATGAACCAAACCCTTACCTTCAAACTGGCAATCGTGTAGGATAACGATGTTTTGTTCAGAAGCAAAAGCGACAATTAACGCCGGATCGAATTGAGTATCTCCACTGATGAACAATTCCTCATTCACTAAGAGTCCAGAAGACCACATATAATACTGAGACATTTTAGCCAAACCACGGGGTGGTGGTCCACCTGGTGTATGCTTGGTCTGAAATGCAAGAAGTTTAAACCCTTCCCATTCAATTCCGTAACATTCACGATAACTGGTAGGGTCACATTCCTGTCGCTCCATTCTAATTATCTCAGCGTAATCATCCAGATTGAGATAAGGAAATTCTGCTTTGTAAAGACCACCCTTCAAAGTTTCTTCCCAGAGAGGAGTAAGAATTGGTTCAGGAGCGAGAAGCTTGACACGCTTCTTCGCCATATAACGGGCAGCAAACAATACCTCACCAAAGCCATAGCAGTGGTCAGGATGTGTATGTGTAATGTAATATGCATCGAAATCAGCGATGTTGATTCCATCGGACTTCAGCGCGTCAGGAACATTGGCACCACAATCCACCAGAATTGTCTTACCGTGGTAAGCCAGGATAAAACTGCTGTTGGTCTGAGACGCGAACGCACTGCCGACGCCCACCGGAGTCACGATGAGTCGGTCTTCGCTATCAATGCGAATCTGCTCTAAAGTATTCATCTTGGTTGTAATTATACACGAACCCAAGAGGTATGTCAAGACATGGAGAAAAGAATTCCTGAAGTCTCTGATGCAAGAGCACATTGTCCCAATCCGGGGGCATGGAATTGTTATGATGGTATGTCTTCGGAAATCGAAGTCATTGATTTTTTAGGCGCTCTAACACGCTTAATCAAACCCCAGCTTATCGTTGAAACCGGCACTTTTCATGGGAGAAGTACACTCTCTATGGCAATGGCACTTAGAGAAAACGGATTCGGAAGGCTCTACTCGCTTGATGTTGATCCAGAAAGCATTAAAATTGCCTCAGAAAGATGTCAAGATTATCCCGAAGCTGAAATTTTACAGCGTTCATCGCTCGATTATGAACCAGTTGGAAAAATTAATCTTCTTTTTTGTGACAGTGAATTACATCTGAGAGCAACAGAGATACTACATTTTCTCCCGTGGATGGATGAAAGAAGTATCATAGCTGTGCATGACACAGGTAATCATCGCCCAAGACCACTCAACGATCTTGAAAAGCTAAGAAACGATGGTGTTGCTAACCTGATTCACTTCGACACACCTCGTGGCTTATCTCTTTTACAACTAAGACCGGGTTACGGAGGAAGAAAATAAAAAAGCCCCGCAGGGTTGCTCTGCGGGGCTTTTGGTTCGAAGGACACCGGGCCTGGGGATTATGGCCTTTTACTTTGGTGTGAACCTTGAGGACGGATTTTGTTATATGAGGCTAACTCGGCAACCAACAAAGAGTAAACATCGTTGCTGTCTTCACCGCCTCAAATTCCAGAATCAAAAAAGTCACACTGGTTCCAATCTAAACCTGAGAGTCTTGAGTCAAAAATCTTCGTCACTTGCCACAAATCTCCAAACTTTGCACAATTAGTCACATGTGTTGTTAATGAGTGTTAAACTTATGGAGAAACTAAGAAAGGGAAGAAGAATGAATTTCAGAGAAGCTAAGAAGATATGCGTGAATATCACCGCTTCCTATGAAGGTACTGGATACGACAGAGTTGTAGGTAACTTCGATGGGCAAGGTTTCACGTTCGGACTCTTTGGTTTTTGCTTAGGACAAGGCTCCCTTCAGAGCCTTGTGCGAAAGATGCATAACAAGAATCCAGAGAAATTTAGTAACGCTTGTACAGTTTTTGTACCTCACTACGGAAAGCACATGAATTTGGCTGCTACATTGCTTGAGGCGTGTACTCTGTCACCCTCTCAAGCTGTAGAATGGGCTAAAGACAGGCAAAAGAATAACGTCCCCGACCCCCAGTGGAAGGCGGTATTTTCAAATTTAGGTAACATATCTGAGTTCAGAGAAGTTCAGATAGAAGCGGTTCAACCACGCTTCATTAGGGCCAGAGACTACTGTGTGAAATATAAGATGCCCACAGTTCGTGCTCTGGCTTTGTTCTTTGACTGCACCATTCAACAAGGGAGTCTTAAAGCTGCAACCACCGCAAAGATAGCATTTCGATCTCTATCAGCCAAAAATTACAAAGAGCGAATGACAATCATCGCTCAAGAGATGGCTAATCAGGCTAACCCTAAGTGGAGACAAGATGTTCTTTCTCGTAGGATGGCGATAGTTCGTGGTTGGGGTACCGTCCACGGGAGACAGTATTTCCTTGATCGTGAATTTGATTTGTCAGATTCGGAGGTAGATTTCAATGGATAAATGGATTGGTTTAGCGAAAGAGGCGGAATCAAGACTGATGAATACGCCTGAATTTTTAGACGAACTCTGGCTTTGTTCATATACATTTCTCGCTTTGGTATCTTTACTAGCCAATGAAGCTGGGATTGTGAAGCATGACAGTTGGACTGCCGATTTGCTAACAAACCCTGACCTAAAATTTGGCCCGGAATGGCCATACACCAGAGAAGATATGAGTCGAGCAGTGTTGGTGCGCGAACGTGCTGCCCGAATTAATCAGGAATGGCTTCGATTCTGTGAAAAGAACGAACTAACTAATTTGGTTGACCTCTAACCCTTGACGCAGGATGGCAGAAATGCTATAATGCTGAATATGAACGAATTAGCTTTGACTTGCTTGATTTTATTTATCATGGGTGCATTGTGGGTTATTTTCAATACATTGCTTCAATACTTCGTGCTCAAAAAAGAGACACTTGGTATATTTTTAGTGGCTATATTGATTGGTTATATGTGGCCAGGAATTGCTTTTATGTCTGTGAGTACCGTATTCACCAAAGGGGCGGACACGATTAGTGTACTTTTTATGTCCTTTGCTTTAGGTTATGCTTTCGCTATGGTAGCGGTACAAAAAATTAATCTTGATAAAACGGTAGAGGTTCCCCGTGATCGTCGCTCTTAAACATCCTGATGGTGATTACCTGTTGTTCGACGATCCTTCGGGATCGTCGGACGGTAAGACATATCAACACAAGGACAAAATAAAAGCTGCCGGTGGCAAATGGGACGGCACCCGATGGAGAGTCCCAAGCGTCGAGAAATTATCCTTTGTGGAGAAGTTGTTCGACGTGGAAGTATCAGCCTTCTGTCATATGCCACCACAGGATTATGTTGCAACTGCTTCTGAGGTAAAAAAGAAATCTTTGAAGCTAACATGTTGGGGTTGCGAAAAGAAGCCTAACAAAGGCTTCGTTAAAATAGTGAAGGTTATAGGTGAATCGGTAATTCTCCGACCTGACAATCCACCACAAGAAGTCAAGCCGGAACCAGAGGATGACTTTCTAACCTCTGATTCACCAAAAGAGTCTGTAGATTTGTGGTAAAGGGTGATCCTATGAAACTGAAAGTTTGGCAACCAATTGACCTTGAAGTAAACTGCACACCTGAAGAATTTGTTGATCTCATTGCTGAGATTAGAGATCAATGGGATATTGGACCAGAAGAACCAATTTCTTTCTCTGATGTTCTTACTTATGGAGCAAAACTTGGCTATGTTACTAATTGTCCACCGGGTTTCTTCATAATGGACAAAGAATTTAAAGGTGTAGCCACAGAGGAAGAGTTGATTGAGGCCCACGCACTTGATAGGCTCGTGGGAGGTAATCTGCGGCTATGCTAAAAGGCACCGAATACGTTGGAATTACAGAAAGAAAATGGGGCGAGGTAGCGCAAGCATACCTCGCCTCTATTGTTGAATCCTCCAGTGATGCCATCTTTTCTACATCAAAAGATGGGGTAATTACCACATGGAATGCTGCCGCACAGCAAATTTTTGGTTATAGTAACCATGAAATTTTAGGTTATCCTGTATCATCCATCATTCCAGAGGGTCATCATATTAATCTGGAAGACATTTACGGTGAAATAGTCAATGAAAACAAATCTGTAAGTTATGAATCCTTCATAATGCACAAAAACAAAACTCTTGTGCCAGTATGGATAACTCTATCACCAATACGTGATGTTCACGGTAGTATAATTGGTGTCTCTGGTATTGTTCGTGATATGAGCCATCAAAAGAAACTGGAATCAGCTATCGCGGCTATTCACAGAACCTTTCAACTGGCTCTATCGGCTTCACCTGACGCTATTTTAATTACAAATCAAGATGGCTGCATCACATACTGGAATGATGGTGCTGCTAATCTATTTGGTTACCAAGAAAAGGATATTCTTGGCCGACCTGTGAGCCAACTATTACCAAAAGAAACCGCAAGTAAATATGAAGGATGTATCAATAAGATGCTTGATAGCGGCTTCCCTGATGGAAGCCGCAAAATGGTTGAGATAACGGCCAAAAAGAAAGATGATACATTCTTTCCGGCTGAGGCTTCAATAGCTGTTCTTGATACTGAGTACGGTAGGCTTTGCTGTGCAATTATTCGTGATATAACAGATCGCTTGAGACAGGAAGAAAAGCTTGTTAAGACTAACGAGGAGATGCAAACCAACTTAATTCTTGCCCGAAAGGTTCAAGAAGCATTGCTTCCATCCGCCGAAGTTAAACATGAACGTTTTAAATCTTTGACAGTAGCATCAAAATATATTCCTGCTTCCGACCTTGGAGGGGATTTCTTTGTTTGCCTACCAGTTAAACAAGACACCTTAGGTATCTTTGTTGGTGATGTAATGGGTCACGGAGTTCGTTCTGCCCTTCTTACTTCAATGCTTTATGCTCTTGTTGAAGAACTTAGTCCAGAAGAAAAAGACCCTTCAATTTTCATGACTCACCTTAATCGTAGCTTCACTCATATCATGGAGAAGACCAGTTGTAATATCTTTGCGTCTGGAGTATATGCTCAATTAAATACTACAAACAATATTGCCACAGTAGTAAGTGCTGGGCATCCTGCGCCGGTAAGGGTTTCAAAAGATGGTAAGGCTGTCTTCCTACGACCATCAGATAATTCTCCTGCTCTCGGTTTAATTAATGATTGGGTATATGGTGGATTATCTATAAATTATGAACCTGGTGATAAATTTGTCTTTTACACAGACGGATTAACCGAAGTTGATCCCTCCCGTGGTAAGATTCTCCCTGATGTTGGTTTATTGGAGTTAATCTCGACCAATGCTAACTTAAAAGCATCTGCATTACTCGAAAGATTACTGGAAGTCTCCAACAAAATGTCTTCTAATGATGAGAGACACGATGATATTTGCCTTCTGGCTGTAGAAACTTAGGAAATTTTAAGAATTTTTCCGAAAACCTCTTGACAAACGGGAACGAGTGGTGTACAATATACATCAATACGGCTATGAAACGCACAAACATCTACCTTTCAGACGACCAAAACCGCGAATTAGAAATTCTTGCGAAAGCAGGAGTCTCTTCTGCGGAACATGTCCGCCGCGCGGTGGATGCTTATCTGCAAAGGCCACACATCAGGAGACAATTAGAAATGTCAACAACAGGCGCAACGCGCACCATCCCGTCCCGTCAATCGGCTCAATTAGGCCCACTGACCGTTGTTTTCCATCGTACCATTCGTGTACCACAGGGAAACACTCCGTCCTCTTTACCACCAAGTCGTGGTACTTTTCCTGTCTACAAGGTTTCTGATCTGGGTTCACTTGCTCTTCCACAGTGGGATCGTGAAGGTTACGTGATTCCTATCAAGGAAACCGAAGCAATGTGGATGGCATTCTCATGTGCATGGGACAAGCAACCCGTTGCTGTCGCCATCGGTGCTGGTGGAATCAACGCTGTCTCTGGTGAGAAGATGAGCAGGAAGCTTCAAGAGGATGGATATTTAGTAACTCCACCTCAACCCTGGCTTGATGGGTTTAAGTCACCAGATGGTCATGTTTATCAGTTTGTGGGAACAGAACATAAGGGCGGCGAAGGTCATACCGTAGCCGAACAGATTATCGGTGAAGAGTCGGTTTCTGGCGGTCTTGCTTTCTCTGTTTATGAAGCAAAGGAGGGCGCCATTGTTGTTCCCAAACCCTCAACACATCTTGAATGCTTTACTATGTCTATGGATAGTGACATTAAAAGTTTCTCTCCGGCAGCAGCATCTTTATCTTCGTCTCCAAGACGTATGAGAATGATGCGTGGTAATGAATACAGTCAACCAGACGTTCAGAAATGTGCAACGCGTGGGCCTGTGGAAATGGGTCTTGGACGTGGTGGAGCTATCGAACAGAAGGTTTATCCTGATCCTCACGGATTATCCGCGTGGAAGGCCGAACCATCTGCTGTTGCTGTAGTATATCTTATTAGTGAACGTGAGTTTAATGCTCTTCTTGGGCTACCCACGGGTGACGTTGCTTCTACAGACAATACTTCTGGACCATACTTCAAAACTCAGGATAAACATCTTGCCGACACAGAAGGCAGCGAGAAATTCGAGAAAGTCAAAGCTGTTCCAGTCGGTGCGAAAGCTAAGCTCTTTCCGGGTGACTAAATGATAGTCGAAATAAACGTGGTCATCAAAAATACTTGTTTGTTCGATGTAATAATTGCGGATTTCAAGTACCAATAGGGTTAATGACCAAATATTTCGCTTTTGACTTCAAAATACTCGACGAAGATGGTAGTCCACCACCACTACCCGAACAACAAGAACACTTCTGTGGCAACGGCTATGGATGTGCTGAAAAAGAAAACCTCCCCGTCAAGGGAGGTTTTCTTATTTTGTCTGGTGCTTGTCATGCCATCGTGCGTCAGAACCCTATATTGAAAGCACAGGGGTTATAATATGACCATAAAAGAAAATATTATGGTGCGTTGGGAGTTACTCAAAGCGGTACACCGTCGCGCTCTGATTTCTGATACATTTTCTACCGAGTGCTGGATAGCGTGGTTAATTATTTTGGTAGGATTATCAGTAATCTTAATTCCTAATTTATTTTCACCAAGCTTCTGGCTTATGGAGATTATTCTCAAGATACCGAGATGGTTATGGGGAAGTCTCCTGATATACACTGGCTATAAGTCACTTATAGCCTTGACTGAAGAAAATACAACAAGAGCAAGGCACGATGCTACACGCTTCGGACTTAGAGTTGGCGTTTTCTTCACAGGAATGACTCTCTTTTCAGCATTTGCTGGCAATATAGGGCTTGGGTTGGTTGTGTTTCCCTTTTATGCATTCCAACAACTTATGATGTTATGGAGGTTCGCCGGAAAATTTAACACGTAATAGGAGTAAACGTCTATGCCTCCTGAGAATTTAGAACAGGGCATTAGCCCCCTGAGCGTTGCTCTTTCTATTCTTACAACACTCATAATCTCAATGCTTGCTCCTATTGCGGTCGAATATTTTAAGAACCGCTTGGCAAAGGATACCGATGACGAGAAGGAGGAGAAGACCGATGAAGAAATAGAGCACGAACACGAAATTAAAGCGATTCGTCTCGAATTTCAAAATAGGATTCTTCTCGACAAAGCTGAAAGACTCGCTCAGAAAACAAAACGAGTAATTTGGTTCGTCCGTAGTCAAGACCCCGCTCTTGATTACATCCTGGCCGATCTTGAAGCAGAAATGGCTTCGCTTGGTTTCAGCCCTGATCCGGCTAAAGCGTCGGTTACAGAGCGAATCTATGAACCACAAGGTGCCCCATTACAAGTGCCGCCTATCAGAGAAACACCTGAGCGTTCTCTGCGACCACCACCAGACAACTCACCTTCTTAAATAACGTCCTGTTTGTGGAAAATACCCAAACAGGACGTTCTTTTTAGCTTGACAAAAAGCCCGGAAACCGCTATAATTTAATACATGATCGAGATTAGATTCAGAGACTACCCCGAAGATAACTTCGATTCTTTTTATGATTTCCCCACAAAAACGGAAGCCATCAGTTGGTGGAATACGTTCTTAGCTGAGAAAAAAGAATCTGGAGCAGAAGTTACTGTCTTCAAGGAGTGGCCCGAAGATGAAGATACCCTAAAGTCTTTGGGTTTAAATTCTCCCACCTTTGGTGGCGAGTTTATGAAAGGGTATTGTATAACCGGAGGAGAAAAGGCATTATGGGTGCTAATACTGTCATTACAGTAGAAGAGCGAGATAAAGAACGAGTAATATCTAACTTAGCAGTGGAAAGCGGAAGCCTCGCACTGTCAATGATGTATGAAGAATGTGCAGATGCGGCTGTAGAAAAATTAACGCCAGAAGATTTTTATTGGCCTCATCACCAAGTTATTTTCGATGTAATTCGTGACCTATTTAAACAGAACAGACACATTGACCACAACATCGTCTCAGATGAACTTCAAAAGCGAGGAAAATTAGAAGAAGCTAAAGGAAAAGTATATGTTTCCAACCTTGTAGACCTTGCCCCAGCTAAAGAAGCTACTGATGAATACATTAAAGCTATCCAGGGGTGGTCTTTACTCCGAGAGATTGACGAAGGTGCGCGAGAAACACACTCAAGGATTACACTTGGATACCTGAGTGATCCACTTGAGGCTATTAACCAGTTGGGTACAAGACTTGATAAAGCTACAACTCGTCTTCGTCGCGCTAAGGTTGAGACAGTTGCTTCTATATGTGATGAAATTCTTGGAGACATTGCTCGCGCAATGGCTACAGGAATTGACGAGTCTGGTATTCCTACCGGATTTGAAGGCTTCGATGATTTGACCGGTGGTGTGCAACCAGGTGAAAACCTTGTAGTTGCTGCCCGTACATCAGTTGGTAAAACAGCATTCGTTCTTCAGATGGCAGCACAGATTGCCATCAACCAAAAGAAACCAGCATTAATCTTCTCTCTGGAAATGCCTAAGAAGAAATTAATGTTTCGTTTGATTTGCTCTTATGCCAAAGTGAACTCACGCGATGCTCGTCGAGGTAAGATTACTCAAGAGCAATACGATAAGATGCAGGAAGCAGCTAAAATGCTTAGTGAATGCCCTCTTCTTATTGATGATAACACATCTGCCACATTAATTGAGATGATGGCAGCTACCAAAAAATTGATTAGGGATCACGGAGAACTCGGTTGTGTTGTAATTGACAACCTCCCTTTGGTTTCTCCGACAAACCCAGGTGCAGATGGTCATGTGCAGACAGCGGAACTAAGCCGTGGACTAAACCGTTTCTGTATGGATGTAGGAGTACCGTTGGTAACGGTTACTCAGCTTAACCGAGCAACAGAAGAAAAGACGGATAAAAAACCAACTTTATCTAACATCGCCGGTTCTGACTGTGTGGCACGAGATGCGGCTACTGTGGCATTGTTATGGCGACCAGAATACTACGACGACAAGGTTGCCAAGACACAGCAACAGGAGCGTTACGTCAACGCGAAACGAGAAGAACAAAGACAGTTGATTACGCCTCAACCTTTGGTAGTGCCTGAACAAAAAACTGTTGTAATTGTAGATAAACAACGCAATGGCCCAACGGGAACATTTAACCTGTGGTTTGATATGAACTGCTCGTATTTCTCAGACAAGCCAACAATGGAGAGTTTCAGTTACACTGACGATAAGCGCAACGACTTCTTTGACTGAGGAGAAAACAAATGGAATTAGTACTGGTTTTGTTTCGGTTCATGGATACCGACTCACGCGTAACTCATGAGGCAGGGGATTATCTCTACTACAATGATAAAGTTATGCAAATTCGCGCGGATGCAAGTGGCATCCGAAAACTTATAGTTCGACTAAAAGACGGTAATAAGGTTGTTCTTGAGACACGAGGTACTCGTGTCGTTAATTACAAGCCTGGCGAGTGGGAAGAGCATGTTAAGTCAATTGCTTCTGATGCGTTCGCTGCTCACCGTGAAGAGAATGAGGAACAGGCTCAGAACGTAGAGAGCCGTGTTCAGGAACAGCTTCAGGTAGCCCTGAGTGCTGAACCAGACCCCGTAGAAGTTCTGGTCGAAGACGAAGTAGCTGTAGTAGCTCCCAGCTTTGGTCCATCAAACGTAGATACTACGAATGAATCCAAGCCGGACGAATTACTCTCTGCTCCATCTCCTGTACCCGCAGGTGATGATGTAGTCGAACCAGAGACAACTGAAGAATCGCAATCCACGGAGGAATCAAAAGCTGACGAAGCTCCGGTTCCAGTAAGTGAAGCGGCCTTCGGCGGAAGACGCAAGCAACCGCGCAATTAACCAATAAAGGGCCAGGAGATTTTCTTCTCCTGGCCCTTGACTTTTAGTGTGTATGTTGGTATAATTTACTGTAGCTTTATAAATAAGGAGTCCATTTCAAATGGCAAAAGCAGCAGTAGCACAGGCAGAGGATAACTCTGCAACCCCTGAAAAAGTCAAGCGTAACCACGGCCAGGAATTTAAAGAGGCAGCCGGTGACGTAGCAAAACAGCTTGAAATTATTGACGATTTCGTAGCAAACGTAATGCGTAAAGGTGAAGATTACGGTATCATTCCTGGTACAAATAAACCTTCTCTTTACAAAGGTGGAGCAGAAAAGCTTTTAGGCTTGCTCGACGCGACTCCTCGATTCGAAATCCTCGAATACATCTTCGATCCCGATAAAGTTGTTACCACTCTTGAGTGGGATAATGCAACTAAAACAAAGAAACCAAAAGAAAGTAGAGTCGGTTTAGCTTCTTTTACTTTTAAGTGCGTCCTCGTGGATGGCGACGAAAAAGAACTTGGTTCAGGCTTTGGTCATTGTAATTCCCTTGAAGGGAAGTATGCCAAACAAGGTGCAGTAAACGTAGCTAACACTGCGTTGAAAATGTCGAAGAAACGTTCATTGGTGGACGCCATTCTAACAGCTACTCGTATTTCTGGTCAGTTCACGCAGGACGTGGAAGACATGGACTTGGGTGGAGGTAGTAGTGGAGGAGGACGAAAGCCTTCCAGCGACGATTTTGAACTCTAACCGAAGGAGAAAAGGGGGCTTCGGCCCCCTTTTTTGTTATGATTGACCTCTTTACTGGTGCCGGTAAATGGCACCCTTACAGCAAACTTCTTGCTGAAATGGTAGGTTCAGCTACAGCCTCCATATTCCTACAATCCGTGATAGAGAAGTGGGATAATTTTAAAGAACCATTCTACTGGTTCGATGAGCCAACTGCACATAAAAACTACGTTCGTAATCGAAGTTGGAGAGAAAACCTGGGCTTTCATGAAGAAGACCTAATGCTGGCACTCTCTAAGGTTGGCACTAAGATAACAGAAAAGAGGCCGCGTAATTTAATTATCTCTGATAACACGGCGGCTTTCACACCTAAACGTAAACTTTTAAATGCTCCTCACCTTGTCTTATACCGATGGGACTCAGGTAAGAAGTTGATGTGGTATGAATTGAATGTCAGCTTGTTAGAGTCGGCATTGTCAACGCACGTAATGGCTCTCCATTCACTCTGCTTGACCACACCTAACTTTGAATTACGAGAACAAGAGCGTTTGAACAAACTTAGAGAAGAACATCCCGACTGGTTTGAGGGGAAAAAGTAGGTGCCACATGGCAGTAGACAGACATAATCTCTCATTCAAAGAAAAGGATTGGAAAGAACTGAATGGTGTAGCCAATTCTTACAAACTTGAACTGAGTGCATTTCTACGCGCAGTACTATTTCTTTTTCGTGATCACAAAGATGTAATTAAACCTTTATTGGTGGAGATTATTGATAAACATCGAAGTGAAATAGTGTTGAGTCGTGGTAGAAAAAACAAACCGCTCCCTCTTGACTTTAGTGGTCTTGAGGGTATTTTTGGAGCAAACAAATGAAAATTTTAGCAATCGAATACGAAAGAAAAGTGGGCGATGAAACAATTCGCGTTCAAGCGGAAGTCACAGGTGATGAAACACCTGAACAGGCTTATTTTGGTGTCCGTGATTGGGTTTCTGATAGAGTAAAGGAAACCGAGACACATGAGCAGCAGCGAGTTGCTCAACAAGAAGAAGAACAACGGAAAGCCGAGGAAGCTGCCAAACGTGAGGAGTTAAAAACCAAAGCCGCACAAACACTTGCAGAGTTAAAGGCTTCTGGATTTAATGAAGAAGATATTGCTGCCATCGTAGCAGCGCAAGCGGCTGTAGCTGCTTCCGAGGCCGCACCAGAACCTCAGAATAGTTCACTACCAGGTCAAGAAACAACTGAACTTTAAGGAAAATAATAATGGCATTTAATGCAACAGTGATAGCTGACTCTATCAATCCCCGTGGTGTGCGTATGATTACGATGGAATTAACCTTTCCACGGGTTGTATTAGCCGAGTTCAACACCCACAGGGCTTTCTCTCGTAACGCTGCATCTTCCCGTGCTATCCCGGTCGAAAAGATGATTCAGCGTGTTCTCGATGATCCTTTTATTCCTGTCTTCCAGAAGAATAAAAAGGGTATGCAATCAACCGAACCTCTCTCCGTTGAAGAGACTGTGGCCGCTACCTCTATTTGGCTACGGCAGCGCGATGATGCTGTCGCTGCGGTTAGAAAACTCATTGGTAAATACGAGGTAAACGAACGCGGGGAACATTGGAGTAATCCATGGAAAGATGGAATCACCCTCGACGTTCATAAACAATTCGCCAACCGTCTGCTTGAGCCGTGGATGTGGACGACTGATATTGTGACGTTTACGGACGTTGCAAATTACGCTAATCTGCGCTTTTCCCCACATGCCGAGCCTTCGATGGCTCGGATTACCGAGATGGGCCTTGAGCAGATTGCTTTATCTGTTCCAAAGAAACTTCGCAAAGGTCAATGGCATTTACCCTTGATTTTTGAGGAAGACTATGATATGCTTAGGAAAGAGCAGATCACTTTCGACGATTTAATTAAAATTTCTGTGGGCCGATGTGCCAGAGTTTCTTACTTGACACACGATGGCCGGAGAGATTTACAGGCAGACATTGATTTACACGACCGATTACTCGCTAACGGACATATGTCTCCATTCGAGCATCAAGGTCGTGCAATGAACTCTAAAGTGAAGCGTTCTGGAAATCTTGTTGGCTTCGAACAGTACCGTAAGATGCTTCCTAACGAAAACAGAACGTATTTCAAATGTACTCTACCAAGTGGTCGTGAATTAATTTTGGAGAGATAAAATGCCCTATTATGAAAAGGCACCTCTGCGCTTAAAGGCAGAGCAATTTCGATTTATTGATGGACCAGACGGCGACGAAACTCGCCGTCTGGCTCAATCACTTGGACTCATACAACGATATGAGGTTTATCGTGATGGAGACTTTATTGATAACTCTTCACCTTGGGAAGTCCAGACACTTGAAGGTTGGGTTACGGTAAACGATGGTGACTATGTTATCATTGGTATAGAGGGTGAAAAGTATCCTCGTAGCGAAGAAGATTTTCAAAAGAATTACACAAAGGTTGAGGGTGAAGAGAACTTATATGAACGTAAGCCCATATGTGTAAAAGCTTTCCAGTGGTGGAAGAATGGAGATCATCCAGAGGATGAGTCGGAGCTAATTACTGGTTCTGATGGTGAAATGTTTCTTAGTGAAGGTAAGATAGTCAGACGATTTAATCATCCTAACATTTCATCGCAAGAAAAGTGTGAAGTTTGTGATCACGTAATGGGTAATCATGGTTGGATTGATAGGGGTGAAAACGGTTTACGTGTTTGCCCAGGTGATATGATTATCCAAACTTACGGTGAAGAACCTTATCCATGCAAGCCGCGGATTTTCATAAAAACATATTACCTACTTACGTTTGAACAATTTCCGAAGCCTGTGGGAGAAGATGAAGATGAATTTGGAACAGAAGGGCCGATTAGTAGTGAAGCATCTGAGGCATGACCCTCATTCTCTTGGATTTAATTCTCTTTTAACCGGTGGCTATCTCCCCGTGGATAGCTTATTAAATTCTATCTGGAAATACAAGGGTGTACGTATAACCAGAGATGAATTAAACGAGATCGTCGAAACCAATAACAAACAACGTCTTTCCTATGATACAACTGGTACTCTAATCAGAGCAAACCAGGGGCACAGTATTCCTGTGGACTTGCAGTTGACTCCTGAGACTCCACCGGCTGTACTATATCATGGTACAGATGAAAAATATGTTGACTCAATTAATGAGACTGGTATATACAAGAGTTCTCGTCATGCCGTTCATTTATCCGAAGATGTACATACCGCAGGTAAAGTAGGCGCTCGTCACAGCGGAAACCCATATGTTCTTGGGGTAGATGCCGAGCAAATGTATAAAGACGGATACTTGTTCTACAAATCAGAAAATGGCGTGTGGCTTACTGATTTTGTGCCACAGGGATATTTACTAAGAGAGGAACATGGATATGAACCGATTCGATTTTATTGAGAGGATCGAACGTGAACAATTTAGGGCCGTATTATACCTCAGAAACAATACTCGTCATAACTTCCATGTGATCGCCAAAAAGGATGAATCTGTGGTAGTTGGTGATGAAATTGAATATGAACCATACTGTTTTAATTTTGGTTATTTTGTGAAAAAGGTGACAGAAGATGAAGAGGAAATAGCTCGACTCAAAGCTCTTGGGACGCGACGCTCACATTGCGGCTCTGAGAGCAGGTAAAACAGTGAGTTTCCGTGAAGGCGGAAACTCTATGACACCACGGATTAAACATAGACAGAAGTGTACTTATACACCCGTGGTTGGCCCCAGCGACGTGAAGAAAGGTGATGCTGTCTTTTGTAAGGTAGGACACCGATACTTCACACACTTGATTACAGCAATCAAGGGAGATCAATATCAAATCAGCAACAACCACGGGTTTGTGAATGGTTGGGTGACAATTGATAATATCTTTGGAAAGGTGATAAAGGTGGAGAACTAAATGAAACAATTCGGGTATGGCGAAATGAAACTCGCCCGTGCGTATGCTTACGATGGTGGACAGGCGTTATATGTAATGACTTTGACCGTAAACCATAAACTCTACCCACGGTATCCCGAAATAGGCCACCTTTTTGACCAAGATAAGACGCGCCTAATTTTCATCGCCCGAAGATTAGGCGTTCGTCGTATTAAATTAAAGCGAGAGGGTTCAAAGAAACAATACATGACCCTCTGCGGTAAACCTTTGGAAAGAGCAAAGAAACTCTGTTCAAAGACAAAATGAGGTTCGGATGAAAAAGTATTACAAGAAAGAGTATGTGGAGGCTGAACAATATCTTCCACCAGAACAGATTCCAGAGGGAGTAACTTTTGCTGTTCATGGTCCTTATTCTCCCTATGCTGGGCAGAATGTCGCGTCATTCGGTCCATATATGATATTACCTGGAGATTATGTCGTGATTGATTCTTATGGCGGTAAGCAGGTAATGACTCAAAAGGCATTTGAACATAATTATTCTGAGGCACCCGTGGAGAGTTTCGCACCCGGTGTCGTAATAAACGGTATTCACTACACTCCTACAGGTAAAGAATGGTTGGTTGCATTTGCTATGGCAGGTTGTCAATGGGCAATTGAGGCTTTAGTAAGAGAAAAACCTCTTGATGCTGAGGAAGAAAGAGAACAACACAACGCTAAACTCTTATGAAATACCGCAAGAAAATCCATCGCCGTTTCCCTCGCAGATATAAGCAATATGAGGTCAAGTGGGTAATACCTAATCCGAAATATCCAGAATATGGTTACTGGGTAGGTATCCAAGTTTGGCCCAAGAGAAAAAAATAAATTGAAATCCTCTTGACAACTACCAGAAACCTGGTATAATTTTCCCTGGTGATCGAAACATATGAATAGAAACAGACCGAACTACGCGCTACTCGGATGCGGTGGAGTAGCAACCCTTGGCCTTGTGGCCATCCTGATCTTTGCTCTCTCCGCCATCGGGGTTAGCAATAGCGAAAAGCAGTTGCGAAATACAATTGTCGCTAAACAAGAAGTTCTTCGTTCGAACTACGACAAGATGTGGAAAATTCTGGCTCAACAGGCCGGAGTATCTGCTGAATACAAGAACTCCTTCAAAGAGATTTACCCGGCCTTAATGGAAGGCCGATATGGAAATGCTCGTGGTGGTGCTCTAATGTCATGGGTTCACGAACATAACCCTGAGTTCTCTCCCCGACTTTTCGAGCAACTTAACAACTCGATTCAGGATCAAAGAACCGAATACTTCAAGCAGGAAGAAGCTGCCCTCGACCTAAAACGTGAACACGACAACATGATTGATACTTTTCCAAGTAGCTTGATTCTAAGTATTCTTGGTAGAGATAAGATTAAACTCCAACTTGTTCGTTCTGAGCGTACAGATAATGCTTTTGAAACTGGACAAGATAATGAGGTAAATCTATTCCCGACTGCGCAGCCACAAAAGGCGCCCGTAAAGGTAAAATAATGTCCGTAGAAGTAATCGAAGATAAATTTTCTGGAGTCGCAAATGACTTCTTAATTGGTTTTACTGAGATGCAAGAGGCGGTTTACAAAACCGCCGTCGAGCATGGTTGGTGGGATGATGAGCGCAATAACGGAGAATTAATCGCTCTTATGCACTCTGAACTGTCAGAGGGTCTTGACTCTTTGCGACATGGCGATCCTCCCAGCGATCATATTCCTGAGTTCAGTGGTCTTGAAGAAGAATTTGCTGATGTGATAATCCGAATTATGGATTATGCTCAGGCTCGTGGACTTCGTGTTGGTGAAGCTGTTCTTGCCAAAGCCAAGTTTAATGAAAGCAGACGATACAAACACGGAGGAAAGAAGTTCTAATGGGTGAATTTAACGAACTACTCTTTAACAATCCTGTGTTCAATAAAGGTCTAAATCTTACTGTACGCAGAGGCATCAAATGGTCTTTACAATCTGGTGCCCATATTGAGAATGTCGGCTCAGTTTTAATTAATACTCAGGTCATGAGATTCTCTGATTTGACCGATAGAGATTTAAAATTTGAGCATGACCCAGCCTGTCGAACCGTTACAGGACTTTATCAGGTATTGCAGGATACTTATCCTGGTTTTGACCCAAGAGAAATTGTTACTCTTGTTAGTTTCGAAGTCAGATAACAAAGAGGGCGGCTCTTCCGAGAGTTCGCCCTCTTTTTGGAAGGGTGATTTAAATGTTGATTTGGGGAGCACTTATAATTCCGATTATCTTAACGATAATCTTCGTAATTAAATGGCATAATAAAATGGCCTGGTGGGAGTACGTTATTCCAACTTTAGCAGTTCTTATGATTATCGCCGTCTTTAAAAGCGGTACAGAAAGTATGCAAGTTCAGGACACAGAGTATCATGGCTCATGGGTAGCTACAGCAACCTACGAAGAGCCTTGGGATGAGTGGATTGAAGATACCTGCACCAAAACAGTGTCATGTGGTAAAGACTGTACGACCACTGAAACTTATGACTGTTCTTATAGAAAAGACCATCCAGCTCAGTATTATATCGAGGAAGGTGCTGGTGGAAAAGTTCTTAACATAGACCCCGGTTATTTTAACTGGTTGTGCGAACATTTTGGTAACAAGAACTTTATTGAAATGAATCGAGATTACTATCGAATTGATGGTAACGCTTATCAGACAATATGGGGTGGAGAGCGCAATAAACTGGTGCCTGTCTCTACAATCCATAACTATGTGAATAGGATTCAGGCTTCAACAAGCGTATATCGCTTCCGCGAAATCCCTGAAAAAGAAGCGAAATCAAAAGGTCTTTATGAGTATCCTGGTGTAGATGCCCAATACCAGACCGAAAATATTCTTGGTCCGGCAGGTAATCAAAAGAATGATGCTGAGCGATACATTCAATTGTTAAATGCTACAATGGGCAGACCTAATCAGGTTCGGTTATACATTCTAATCTTTCAGGACAAACCACGGGATGTCGCTTTCGACCAACAGGCATATTGGGGTGGAGGCAACAAGAACGAGTTCGTTGTTTGCATTGGAATTGATAAAGAGCGTAAAGTCAAATGGTGTGTACCATTCTCATGGATGGACAAACAGGGACTTACAACTAATATCCGTACCGATGTTTTACAACAGACAGGAAAACCCCTTGACCTTTTGAAAGTAATACGACACCTTGAGGTAAGAGTACCAAAAGAGTGGGAGAGAAAGCAGTTCGCTGACTTTAACTATCTTACGGTTGAGCCTCCTCTGTGGGCAGTTATTATTACATACCTTGCCTCCATATTAGTTACCGGAGGAACTCTTTACTGGTGTCATTGCAACGACTTTGAATGTGGTGGTCATAAAACTCCGTATCGGAGCCGTTATCGTTACTAAACGTGTTTACTCACATGAGCGAAGAAAAGAGCCCAAGACATCAAGCGGCGGATTTAATTTCCGCCGCGATCATTAAACAGAAATTGAACAAGCCTTTTGGTGGTTCGGTGATTTTAACTGAATCCAACCCAAGACATTATCGAGTAGGCTTTTCTCTATCGTCTGGAAATGATGGTGTGGTTCATGTTTATGATACAGATTACGTGGTAGTGAGATACTCCCATGGTAAGCGAAGTGGAGAATCTGTATTCGTTTCTCCCAAAGACGCTTTGAAATTCATTAAATTGGGTTTTATCGAAGGTAAATGGGATGAAGCAGACAAAATAAAGCAGAGGGATACTTGACGTATCCCTCTGTTTTTTGTAGAATTCTATTGGGTGATCAAAAATGAATTCTCAAAGAGAGTTGAATGAACAAGGTGTAGATTGGAATCGAGCTACAAGAGAACATGCACTGGAGTATGTAAAGAAATTTGGATGGTATTTGGTACCGATTCACTCGCCACGGGGTTCTAAATGCTCATGTGGCCACGATGATTGTGATAAAATCGGAAAGCATCCTCGAATCAAGGAATGGCAAAAGAACTGTTCTAACGATCCAAAAGTAATAAATCAATGGTTTGACTGGTGGCCTGATATGAACATTGCTGTAGCTACTGGTCCTAACTCAAACCTCATAGCCATTGATGCCGACGGACTACGGGGCAAGAGAACGCTCATGATGGCTTTAACGCTACCATATACACTCTCTGCCCGTTCTGGTGATGGTGTCCATTATTACTTCAAGTATCCAAAAGGTTACACAGAGAAAGTAAAAACCAAGGCAGGTATGCTTCCCAACGTGGATAGCCGAGCCGAAGGTGGTTACATTCTTCTGGCCCCCAGCCTTCACCGTAAAGGTTTCCGCTACGAATGGCTTGACTCTGCTGAGATAGCAACAGCACCTCAAATCATTCTTGATATGTTAACTGCCAATGAGCAGGAACACATTGAGGTAAAATTCAATGTCAAAATTGAAGACCCGAAGATTGACGCTTATGGAAAAGCGGCTTTACAAGACGAAATAGCGATTATCATGTCTTGTCCCATTGGACTTAAACTAAGGAATAAGACTTTTTATGCATCGTGTTGTAGGCTTTATCGCCTCGTAGCAGGACAGTGTCTCGATGAAGCAACGGTTGATGAACTGGTAATGAATGCTTCTGAGCATATCAAAATGGAGCACGAAGAAGCCCTTAAAACAAGAGATAGTGCAAAGAAATGGGCGGTAAACTTTCCACGAACACCAAAGGAAACTGAGGTTCATGTTCGCGCAGAAAATAAGAAATGGGAGCCTAAATATGCAGAACCGGCGCAGGTTCAATCTACCTTTGTTGACGACTTCATTTAAGTCTTTTGAAAGGGCGCGGTATAGATTTAATTTACAACTTTTATACCGCGTCTACATTTTAATTCCTGATGTTCGCTTCTTTGCGTTAGCGAAAGCCAACATTAAACATCTTTATCAATACACAGCAATGCGAGCAGCACAATGTGGACTTGAAATAAAACAGAAGATCAAAGAAAAAGAAAAGGAGAGGCCACGTTCGGAAGTTGTTGTTTCCGATTACGACCTACCTCATTGATGAACGAATTATTTAACAATCTATTGGCCGAATTTCATAAGAATCAATTTCTTGCAGGTGGTTTTGTTCTCGCAATGTTGGCCTCATTAGCTGCTGCGGGAAGACAATTATTCATGCAAGCCAGGGCGTGGGCGTGGAGAAATCTAACCTGCGAAATGGAGGTTTCAAATTTTGACGACTTCTTTGAATTGTTCTCAATCTGGATGGCGAACAACCCTCATTTGTTAAAGGTGAGACACGTTGAGCCAAGGACAACTTACATGAGATCGTCCGGTCCCAGTGGACCCGACTACTTCTTGCGTCCTGCTCCGGGCACTTATGTTGTTCCAATCAAAGGTATAAGGACAATTTTTCGTATTCACCGCGACTCTCCGACAAGTTCATTGAATAGCAATTCAAATAAGCCGATGATGCCGATTGAGCGCATTACAATTACTGCTTTTACACGAGACAGAAATTTCTTAATGGATTTCATGAAGGAAATTCAAGAGGAAGCTGAAAAATTTACTTCTGATAAGACCTACACTTACGTGTTTGATGGAGGATGGGATCGCATGGGTGAGACGCGCCCACGTAGTCTTGAATCTGTTTGTTTACCTGATGCCGACATCAAAACGGTTATTGATGCTATCGAGAAGTACAAATCAAGTGAGGCACTCTATCGCCGTAGAGGTATTCCTTATCGTCTTGGTATGCTCTTTCATGGTGATCCTGGGACAGGAAAAACATCTTTGATTGTAGCTCTGGCAAATCATTATAAAATGAATCTTTATACAATGAGTCTTGCCAGTTCGACAGTCAGCGATTCATCTTTACCGACCGTTCTACGTAACGTGAAAGATAATAGCATCGTGTTGTTCGAAGACGTTGACTGCTTATTCCGTCAGCGTGAAGAAGATGAGCGAGTCGGAGTAACATTCTCTGGTTATTTAAATGCGTTAGATGGGGTTGCTACAAGAGAAAACGTGATATTCGTTCAAACAACCAACCACAAAGAATTGCTCGATCCTGCTTTGTTTAGACCAGGAAGGGTTGACATAGAACTCGAATTCACGTATGCTACATCTGAGCAAGCAAAAAAGATGTTGGTTCACTTCTATCCAGAAGCGACCGAAGATGAACAAGAAACTTTTGCGATGGTTATGCCGGATAGCGTGACAACTGCGGAGATTCAAAAGCATCTACTTGCGACATCAAATATTGATGAAGCTATACAAAATGATTTCTCAGGTAAAGAACCTGAGGTACCCAACCTAACTTCGGAACAGTTGAAACGTAGCCTGGAATTGGCAAAACATTTAACAGATAAGAAGTATGGGACGGGTATCGCCAGAGGATTAACTGGTGGCTTCGGAAAACCAGCCGTGGCATACCCAACAGGAAAGGGAATAGGGAAGGTTTATGGTTAAGTCAATTACGATTAATGATGAAGGTAATCAAGTGACCGTCTACGAAGACGGTCACACTTTCGAAAAGCAGCCGCTTTCTTATTCTCAAAAAGAACGCGCTGTGAAAATCCTTGACGGGTTTATCGCAAAGGATGATTACGAGAGACTAAGACAAGAAATGGAGAAAGACCCCAGTGGATGGCTTACCCCATATCATATGTGGGCAGGAATGGCTGTAAGAAATCATCTTCGTTCTGGTGGTTTTAGAGACGATGAACTTCCATTTGTTTATTACAATGGACAACCAGTACAAAACTGGGATGATTACTACGGACAGATCATTGAGATTCTTGTCGGGTTTAAACCAATTGAAAAGGCGTTTTAATGGCACTCAAAGAAAGTCCTGTTAGAGAACAAAATTTATTACCCAAATGTTTCCAGTTGGGAGCATTACATAACGACCATCACAATCCATTTCTGGAAGCAGGAGCATGTTTGTTTGGCGACGAGATTGTTATTTATGATGTTGATGGAACAATCATAAATATCGAACATCGCCTCAAATATCTCACTCAAAAACCCAAGACGGATTGGAAAAGGTTTCTTGCTGAAATCGGAAATGACACCTGCTATGAACACATCAAAGAAATGGTTGTAGAAGATTTTATTTCCGGTAAAACTGTTTGTTTGGTGACTGCTCGAAATGAAGGTCAAGCACCAGAAACAATCGCACAGATGCAGCAGTTCGGTGTTCCTTATCATTACCTCTTCATGAGAAAGAAGGGGGACTACCGATGCGATACAATCGTCAAAGAAGAAATCCTACGTCTTCTTCCGAAGGAGAAAATTCTATACGTAGTGGAAGACCGGCCACGGGTGATAGACATGTGGAGGCAGAATGGCTTAAAAGTAATTGCCGTCAACACTGCACCAGATTATGACTACACCAACGCCGCTACTGCCGAGGACTGTGAATGACAGCCAAGAAAGGTCGAAAAGTAAAGACTATAGCCTATCTCACATGCATCATGCTGTGGATGGGCTTTCTTTCTACTCTTCTGATATGGCAAGCCCGTAACCAAACAATGGCTGAGCGTCTTCAGTTGAAGACGAGTGCATCCAGAGAAATACGTGATCTTGCAATTAGTTATCGTAAAATGGAGAGTAGCGCCAGAGCATATTATTTTACACATAATGATGCCGTGCTGGATAGCTATAACGCTGAGAAAAAAGGTATTCAGAGCTTATTCGACAACACTAAAAAGGTTGTTCTTGCTGCGGACTCAGATGAAGTAGAAAGCTTCAATGAGATGAACAAACTTTATAGTGAGTGGTTCTCTTTCACAGAAAAAGGTATCAGTTATATTCGCACATCAACGTCCAATGCGGACGAGTTGGTAAAAAAAGATGTCTACGAGCGTAAAACCCGTATTGACAAAATTGACTACATCCTGCATACTCTAATGATGAAGCAGGATAGCGAGTATGATGCTCTTACTAAAACGTTTGAGGATTCACAACGTGTTTTCTGGCTTATCCTGATGTATTCGTCTCCGGTGTTTTCAATCAGTATTTATCTCCTTCTTTTATTGGTTGCTGAGGCTTCCAAAAAAGAACCGAGATAACCCTTGACAAACCCCTGAGAGTTCAGTATAATTTTAAGTGTTGAGGTGATCATGAACGCAAAACAATGGTTTGCAATGGCTAATCGAGTAACGGAAGAAGTCTATACGCACCACCGCAAAGAATTACTTGAAGCGGAAGCATTAGGCGATACACCTTATATCGAAGTAGCAGAATTGCTTGAAGCCGACGTAGTAGACATGCCAGATGGCCAAAAAGCTCGAACTGTCGTAAATCTTCTGATGCTACAAGCATACAAACATGACAATGCAATTACTAACAGACTCGCAGAGTTCCAACGAGAAATCGAAGAACGACAATCTGCGTAAATGGATGGTGTTCGATGTAGAGGCCGTAGGACTATATGGAGAAAGCTGGGCTTTCGGTTACATTATCCTCGACCACTACGGTGACAAATTAGATGAAGGATTGGTAGCAACCGACTGGAGAAAGTTGCCAGGAAGACCTTCTGACCATGAATGGCTCAGACAGAATATTCCACCAATACCCTTCGATGCTGCTTCTCCCGAAGAAGTACGCTCCGCGTTTTGGAAGGTATATACGTCAGACCCCAGCCTTGTTTTGGTTGCTGATGTATCCTTTCCAGTAGAAACGAATTTTCTCCAGAAGGCAGTCGTAGAAAATAACGGTTACGAGAGAAGTCCCTACCCGCTAATTGATATTAGCTCTATCCTTCTTGCAAGGTTCAAGGACCCCGTAGGTTATTTTCCAAGGATTGAGGAAGAAATTCCTGCTCACAACCCCTTGCACGACGCCAGACAATCTGGTAGAATATTCATCGCTAACCACTTGAGCGTGGTGAATTCATTGATAGCTTCTCATGAGGAAGCAACCGAGGTTCTGAGGAAACAAAAGACTTCGTGGTTTGAAAGGATTTTAGGTAAATAACATGGCTGAGAACGAAACTTTGGACAATGCAACTGAACAGGGCGCACAAAAGGCCCCGTGGACCCAACTGGCTGGACTCTGGAAGAATGAGTCCAAGGGAGGAGTAAAGTACCTCTCTGGAAACCTTGGTGGAGGTAAGCTCATTGTTTATCCCAACACCAAGAAGGCTCAGGGTTCAAAAGAGCCGGACTTCCGTCTCTACATCGTAGACAACCCTCGTAAGCCGAAGGAAGAGGAAGCGTCTGAAAAGACTGAAGCTTCTGACGACTTCGCAGAATAAGATAACAACAGATCACCCACACCCTCCAGTAAAAAGGCCCCGTTCTCCAGCGGGGCCTTTTTCTTTTTGCAACCCCAATTTACATTCCCTGTCTGAATGAGCATTCAACTAAGGAGTTTTACCACCGTGGTTTGTAACTGGTGCCAAGGCGAAGGCCACACACATCGCCCTTCTTGTCCGATCAATCTTGAGGATGCTAATGAATGCACATGTGATGCACCGAAGTGTCGTAATTGTAAAGGCGAAGGAGTCGTAAAAAATCACGAAAAGAAAAAGAGTGGTCTGATTAAGGCCATTGATAAAGCAAGGGGTTTTTAAATGGGTTGTGGATGCAGAAAAGCAGCAACTACACAGGCACCGAAGAAGTTCGATATTCGCCATGCTGTGCGCGATGCTGCTGTAGAAAAAGCGAATGTTGCACGAAAGGCTGTCACAGGTAAGGAATATAAAACCAAGTTTGTTGATGACGACGTAAAACTCTTACGTCGTCTCACCTGTGGTGACCCTGACCCTAATATTCTAGAAGGTGACCCCCGTAGGAATTGCCCGACTCATGATAGAATCGAGAGTCTGGATATTTGTGGTGTGTGTAAATGCTTCATAAATCAAAAGATTAAATTCAAGGATTCTTTCTGTCCACGGGGGCATTGGGGACCAGTGGGTGAAGACGGTAAAGAAGAAGTAACCGAGGCAGCAATTCCTGCCGGTGTTGCTTTACCAGGAGAAGAAATAGATGATCGAGAACTTACCGATTAGGGTTGAATGCACACGCGCTGCACAAGCGGGTGCCTTTGGAGGCACCCTTCGTATTATTGGACTTCATGACCTCGTAGAAGGTGAAGATATTACCCTTCATATTCAAGATACAGAAGAAGAAGTTGTACAGAAAACCGCTGTCGTTGAAGAGGGTGAAGAAGGTGTAGTCGCATATGTAATTGCTGAGGGAGACTTTCCGAAGCCCGGAACATATTACCTACAATTAGAGCAAATCACCGACACCGAGCGAATCCTTTCTCCTGTTATTCCGTGGGTAATTTTTAAATCTTTGGTGTAACCTAACCTTGCAAAAATACTCGATTTTTGGTATAATTAATATATGAATCAAAAATTTGTAGAGAACCTTTTGAAAGATAAAAGGTTCGCTGAAGTTAAGACTGGTTTATCCAACTACGAGATTGAATATCTACCGACAGGCAGCCTTGAAATTGATGTAGTTACGGGGCTTGGTGGATGGCCAAGCGGACGTATTTGCACAATGGCAGGTAAAGAAAGTTGTGGTAAATCTACAACAGCTTTATGGGCTATAGCCAATGCACAGAAGCTTGGTCACGTTTGCGCCTACATTGATGCAGAGTTCACATTTGACCCCGAACGTGCCCAACAGTTAGGAATTGACCTCAATAAACTTCTCCTTATCCGTGTACCGGATTTCCAAACAGGTGCAGACCTTACTTATGAGTTAGCGCGTTCTGGTGAAGTTCGCTTAATTGTATTTGACTCTATTGCCGGATCACCCATTAAAGAACAGAACGAAGGTAATGTAGGACAGGCAGATATTGGACGTAAAGCCAAGATTCTCGGTAACCTTATGACTAAGGTAACACCACCTGTCGCATTAAATAAAGTATGGTTACTCATGGTGAACCAGCTTCGTGATGGTCTTGATCCATATGGACCGAAGTTCGTTATGCCTGGTGGTCATGCTCTTGTTTATCATTCATCTGTTATTCTCTACATGAGTGGTAAAAAAGCGGAAGATGGTGCCGGACTCGATGTGACTGTTAAAGTCAACAAAAATAAATTAGCTTCTCCTTTCAAAGACACCAAGTTCTATCTTCCTTTCAGTGGACAACCTGATGTGTTTCGCTCTATCGCCAACATCGTAACTGATGCTCAATATTCAGATATGCTGGGAATCGAAAGAGCCGGTGCTTACTACAGCTTCCCCAAGGAAATCTTTGGTGAAGAAAATAAATTTCAGGGAATGGCAAAAACCCTTGACTTTTTGCGCGAAAACCCTGATACTTGTATGAAGTTACAGAATCACGTCCTGAAGACGCTAACGAGAAAGGGAGACTTTAATGAAAGTAGGAGTGACGGCGAGCAGTCATAAAATCACAGTAGAGCAGGAAGATGCTCTACGTAAACTGCTTGGGGAGATAAACGAGAAGAACCCGATTATGGAAGCACACCACGGGGATTGTATTGTAGGCGATGCCCTTTTCGACCGCGTGGTTCGTGAATTATTCCCCAAAGTGCCAATGCACATTCACCCTTGTGATATTGATGATAAAAGGGCGTATTGCAAAGTACGCCCTGGCCTCGATGTCCTTTATCCGGTCAAGAAACCCCTGGTTCGCAATATTGACATTATTAAAGGGGTTGACAAGATGATCGGAATGCCGTATAATAATGGTCCGTGGTCGCAACGTGGCGGCACATGGTACACGATACGACACGCTAAAGGAGCGCGTGATTTATTTGTCATATTTCCTGCGGGGAATATTGACCCTTACGAATGCATAGATTTCTAAGATTGTTTTTGCTTTTGGTGGTTTTGGCTACAGCAGCCGAGGCAGCACCCCGACGACGAGGACACGTTCTCGCCTTTAGAGGCAACGCCTCTTTCCATCCTTACGGAAACAACAGGATGATTACCGCATCGAGAGATTATCCATGTGGAACGAAAATCAGAGTAACGAACCTAAAAACGAAGAAGAGCGTGATAGTGACGGTAGCCGATTGGGGTCCAGCACCCGGGACAGGCAGACCGTTAGACTTAAACAAATCCGCTTACAAGAAGATCGCACCGCTTTCCTCAGGAACTTGTCGAATCTCAGCGCAAGTCGTTTCGATTCCCAAGAAGAACAAGAGGGAGCAGCACAGACACTAAGCTGTCCATCTTGCGACCACGAACAAAAGCTCCCCGATCCCTGGGGAGCTTTTTTGCTCAAAATAGTTGAAGAATGCCCTTGCTGCGGCTCCGAGTATATGGTAGAATGGAATGGTGATGAGACATATTCCCTTAAAAAGGCGGACCAGCAATGGCAGAACGAGGCGGATACCGAAGTCGTCAAGATGATTCAGAATTCAGTCCACGACGAGGAGAACGAATGAGCAAAGTAACCCCTTTTGACCTGTACGGCCTGTGCGTTATGAATACCGAAGGCCCGGTGGGTTGTCAGATAAGCGGCGATGAGGCTGCACTTTATGCACTTCGTGATTTAATTGATGCGGCCTTAGAGTCACCTACGGGGATGGCTATAGCTCACGCGTCAATCAACGAAGATGTAGACGAAGCAACAGGTGAACCTTATTCCGAAATTAGTTCGGTTATCGTTCGCAACGACGACAAACTCAGACAAGTAGCCAAGTTCGAGAATGAAGTTGGACGTGCTACCCGCGGTTGGTATGACGACGAGAAACAATCAGAACCAAAAGTAAAGAAAGCTGAAAAGAGCGAACCAAAGCGCAAGAAGAACGCGCGTCGTGATTTTCAGGAGAAAGCGAGAAATTCTTCGAGGTAAACATGGATAGTTTTAATGATGTTTTGAAGAAAAGAGAAAATTATTTCGAGGGACGCAAAAAAGAAAGGTTGGCACAAACCAATGCGACTGTTCTGAAAACAGAACTTCAAGCTTCCTGTCCCCATTTAATTATTCATGAGTTTGGTTATAAGAGTCGTGTCTGTCATATGTGTGGCCTTAGAGATGTTAATTCTGGTGGAGGGTATCCAAAACTACATAGTGGCCACATGGAAAGAACGGCAGCGATTCTTGTGAATCATTTCAATGATGATGAAGAATCAAATTACGTGAATCTGACTGTACCCTTACCGAATTTTGCTGGAGAAAAATAATGAGTGAATTACAAAAAGCAGACGAAGTTATTTCTGAGGCTCAATATAAGTTTGCTTCTGAGCTACTTATGATGGCCTACCAAAAAGCCACGATGGTGGAAAGAGATCAAGAACTGGACGACTACATCCAACAGGTTATACGTGAGAGCCGTGATTTCGTGTTGAATGCGCTAACGGAATCTACAATTAGCCCCGAAGCGATTGTAGATATTTTGGCTGATAAAATCAAAGAGAAACTTGACAACACAGACATCATCAAACCAAAGATCAAGATTAAGTTGATTGATCCCAGCCGTACAGACTTGCTTCCTTCTTATGCACATCCTGGTGATTCTGGAATGGATGTAAGGTATTCTGGAAAAGGTGGTTTTCATTTATTTCCTGGCAGTCCACGGGCTGTACCGACTGGTTTAAAATTTGAATTACCTAAAGGATACGAAATCCAAGTTCGTTCCAAATCAGGTTTAGCCACCAAAGGTGTATTCGTGACCAATTCTCCTGGTACCTTAGATAATCAATATCGTGGTGAGCTATTCGCCATTCTTACTTATCTTGGCCCAGGTAAACAATTTTATATTGAGCCTGGAATGAAGGTGGCGCAGATTGTTCTCGCCCCTTATGTTCAAGGACGTATTCAAGTAGTTGATGAACTTTCTGAGACAGTGCGTGGTGAAGGAAGATTTGGTTCTACGGGAACCTAAAATAAAACGCCAAAATTAATTTGGTGTATCGTCAAAGGGCAACCCCATACTTTTCGAGGCGTTGAAGTAAGCAACGACAAACGCCCATAGAGTTATTGACAAGCGGAGAAAATTTCTTTTAATTTTCTCCGCCAGGGTTTTTGCGCCCATTTTAGTGTGGAGAAGATAGGAAATGTCATCTACAAGTATGAGTAACGGCGGCTCAGTGCCCCTTACTGCGGTTACGAAAAGAAACGGTGAGCTACAACAATTCGATAGCTCCAAAATTACCAACAGTGTTTTAAAATGTTTTATGAGAGGTCTTGGGTATGCTTATGCTGATGCTAAGCCGATTGCCGAAGACATCACCCTGAGAGTGCAGAATCTCGTTTTTGCCAAGCAAGATGTTCCGTCTGTTGAAGATATTCAAGACATGGTTGAAAACCAACTCATGGCAGCAGGACACTTCGAAGCAGCAAGAGCCTATATTGTTTATCGTGAAGATCGCAACCGTAATCGTTTGCTTTCTCGTGTAAAGCCTGAAGAAGCTGAACAAATTCGCCGTAACTCGATGTATTTCGAGCATCCAATTCAGCTTTTCCAGTTCATGTCCAAGTATGCCCGTTTTAATGAGGACAAAGGTCGCCGTGAAACCTGGGAGGAATGTGTAAGTAGAGTCATGACATTCTTCCAGGAACAAATGAAAGAAAACAAAGACCTTCTTTCTCCTCTGGAGTGGGATGATCTTGGGAAAGCTATCCTTAGTTTTCAGGCTTTTCCTGCCATGCGAGTCATGCAGATGGCCGGTCCAGCCCTTGAGCGTTGTCACGTTGGTGTTTACAACTGCTCATATCTTGCAGTAGACAATCTTAACGCTTTTTCTGAGGCTCTTTATATCCTCATGCAGGGTACTGGTGTTGGCTTCTCAGTAGAAACTGAGTATGTTGACAAGCTACCACGTATTCGTAAACAGCGAAAGAATCAGACACCAGAAGTATTCGTTATTCCTGACACAACAGAAGGTTGGTGTGACGCTCTTAAATTAGGTATCCAAACCTGGTTCAATGGATTCGATGTAAAGTTTGATTACAGTGCAATTCGCCCATCTGGTGCTCTTTTAAAAACAAAGGGTGGACAAGCTTCCGGCCCCGAACCACTCAAAGGTTTGTTAGAGTTTACACGAAATAAAATTCTCGGTCGTCAGGGTAAATGGTTGCGTCCAATCGAAGCACACGACATCATGTGCAAGTTGGCCGAAATTGTACAGGTTGGTGGAGTTCGTCGTAGCTCTTTAATTTCTCTTTCTGATCTTGAAGACGACGATCTACGCTTAGCCAAACATGGTCAGTTCTGGAATACACACAAAGAACGCATGATGGCAAATAACTCGGCTGTGTATAACGAGAAGCCCACACAGATTGAGTTTATGCGTGAATGGCTTTCTTTAGTAGAGTCCGGTTCTGGCGAACGTGGTATCTTTAACCGCGGCGGTGTGATGAACCAGATTCCCAAGCGTCGTAAGAAGGCTGACTTCGGTGTAAACCCATGTGGTGAAATTGTTCTTCGTAACAAGCAGTTCTGCAACCTTTCTATTGCAGTTGCTCGTGCGGGTGATACTAAAGAAACTCTTGAACACAAAGTACGAATTGCAGCAATCTTTGGTGTATTACAGTCTACCTTAACCAACTTCCGATATATTTCAGAAGATTGGGCCAAAAATTGCGAAGAAGAGCGTTTACTCGGTGTTGACATTACCGGACAGGCTGACTGCCCATTACTCCGTTATGGTGTAGAAGGTCGAGTAGAACTTCTTGAGCATTTGAAGAATGTTGCCGTTACCACAGCAAAAGAATTTGCCTTACGTTTCGGAATCAATATTCCAATGGCTGTAACCTGCGTGAAGCCATCAGGTAATAGCGCACAGTTCTTGAATTGCTCAAGCGGATTACATGATCGTTGGTCTGAATACTTTATTCGTCATGTTCGTATGAGCCGACATAACCCGTTAACCCAGCTTCTAATGGATGAAGGTGTTCCTTACCATCCTGAAACTGGTTACTCGTTAGAAAACACACCGCAGATTGTCTTTGCTTTCCCCGTGGCAAGCCCCGAAGGTGCAACTACACGAAAAAGTAAGACAGCAGTGCAACAGTTGGATAACTGGCGAGAATTGAAAGTTCATTATACTGAACATAACCCATCAGCTACAATCTACGTCAAGCAGGACGAGTGGCTCGATGTTGGTAAATGGGTGTGGGATAACTGGGAGATCGTTGGTGGACTTAGCTTCCTCCAGAGCGACGATCATGTTTATCCTCTGGCACCATATGTGGAAATTACCAAAGAGGAATATATTAAACTCTTCGAAGCTTTCCCGAACATAGACTATGGTAAAATCATGGCCTATGAGCAATACGACCAGACTGAACTTTCCGGGGATTTTGCATGTGTTTCGGGATCATGCGATTTACAGTAAACGGGAACTTGGTTAATGGGAAAACCTCTGTTACTTGCGTAACAGAGGTTTTCTTTTATGAATAAACGAATAGTGGATATGACAGGTAAGAAATATAATCGTCTTACTGCCATTGAGATAGACAAAGATAAAGGCAGTTCTCACGGCTTATGGTGGAAATTTCGCTGTGACTGTGGAAATGAAACAACCCTTCTTGGCTCTGATGTCAGAAGGAATGTGTATAAAAGTTGTGGATGTTACAATCGTGAACTAACTAAAGCACGTAACACCATTCTTTTTAAAGGTAAACCTAAATTATTACACAGTCTGGCTGGAGTTCGTGCTGTAATGCGAGGTTATATACGCCATGCAAAAAGAAGAAATTTAATCTGGAATCTTTCCGAAGAAGATGCAATCGCTCTTTTCGAGAGCGATTGCTTTTATTGTGGTGTTAAACCTTCTAATAGCTGGAAAGGTCATCTTGTTGAACCTTTTGTTTATAATGGAATTGATCGAAAAGATAATTCAAAAGGATATACATTAGAAAATGTTGTTCCTTGTTGTGATGTTTGCAATCATGCAAAAGCTAAGATGAACGATATAGAATTTCTTAGTTGGGCTGAAAGAATCCATGCTTTTCAGCAATCGAAAGGATGATAATGTTTAACAGTTTTATAATGGGTGGATTTGAATGTTCATCACATATACAAGATGGTGTGAGACTTGATTTAATTGAATCAACCGGCCACGGGAGATTTGTTCGTAAAGATTATCGCGCCCTACAAAAGATGGGTATTCATACCGTCCGTGAAGGATTGCGCTGGAATTTGATTGACTGGAAAGACGGTTACGATTTCCGAAGTGTTGGTCCTTTCATTCGTGCTGCAAACGAATATAATACACAAGTCATGTGGGACTTGTGTCATTACGGTTTCCCCGATGACGTTTGTGTAGAAGACGAAGATTTCACCAAACGATTTGTGTTGTACTCACGTTATGTGCTTGAGTATATCAGCAAATATCTCGACGATAAAGAACTCCTGGTTTGCCCGTTCAACGAACCATCATTCCTTTCTAAAGCTATTGCAGATTTTGGTTATTTTAATTCGTCAGTATTAGCAGAAACAAAACACCATGAAGGATTAGAGGTCAAAAAGAAGCTTGTAAAAGCTATGATCGCGGTTATTAAAGATAGTCGTGATCGAGACATCAATGTGAAATGGGTTCATGTTGACCCTCTTATCCACATTGCATACAATCAATCCGACGAAAAAGTTTCAGTGTTAGATATGCGCGAATGGCAGTATCAGTCACTTGATATGATGCTCGGTCGTATCTTTCCTGAACTTGGTGGTGATGAGTCGCTCATTGATATAATCGGTGTCAATCATTATCCTTATTCGACCTGGATGCATGGTGGTTCTACTTTGGATATGAACCATCCTTACCGCCACTCGTTATCTAAATTACTCGATTCTTTTGCCCTAAGATACCCCGGTAAGCCGTTATTTATTAGTGAGACGGGTATGGAGGGCGAAGGAAGAGAAGAATGGTTTAATTACGTACTCGAAGAGTGTGACAAGAGCAAAGCTGATATAAGAGGTGTCTGCCTTTATCCTGTCACAGATTACCCAGGTTGGGGAGATAATCGTCATTGCCCCTGTGGTTTGCTCGGTTATCCTACACCCCGTGGTAGGAGAGACATACACGAACCTCTTAGAAAATGTATTTTAGCTTATAATAGAAAGCTAAAAAGGAGAAGGAACAATACTTAGGCCACTTCACATGCATCCTCGATGCTTTCCCGCTTACACTCTTGCGTGTTTTAAAGCTGGAATCAACCCTGAAAAAGGCACCCGACCCAACGGAAAACCAGGCTCTCGTATCATGCAGATTCTCGGTGATGCCGAAGCATCTGCTGGAACACACGCCTCTGACGGTACTTACAGAAATAGTAAGGGACAAGAAATTCAATACTGTGCTGCTATTGATGTACGCAGCACCGACTTGAGTATTCCTGAGTGTGACCGATTACAACTTGCTTTCATTGAGTGTGGTTTCGCTGCCTATCGTCGTTACTATGGTAAATTCGCTAATAACCAACACTTCCATATCATCTATCAAGATGTACCAATGAAGCGTTCTTTACGTAATCAGAGCCATAGTTTCTACAGGCGTCGTAATGGTCTGGTTGGTGATGCACCAGAACCATTCTTACAGAAGCTTCCTGATTCTGCTTTCAATCGTTGCAGAACTTACTTCCTGAACAACAATCCGGCTGTCGGACTTGGACAGTGGGAAATTGAGGAGCCAGAAGAAGGCGATTTGATTTGCTGCGCTCACTTTGATCCTGATACAGAGGGTGTGGAATTTACCGAAGAGGATTGACAAACCCCGGGGAATTTCGTATACTCTTTAGTAGACTTAACTGAAAGGTGATTTTTATGACTGAACAACTGAATTTAAGGGACACAGCATCCTTGCTTACAGCAATTTCAAACAGAGACATAGAACGTTTAACTACCGAAAAAGACATAGAAGAGATTCATAGAGTTTTGGAAACTCAGAATGAACTTATCGTCGAAAATTTGGAGAAAAACGGAGTCTCTGTAGAAAAGAAAGAAACTACATCTCACAGAAACGAAATTGCTCTTGGTACCGGTTTCCTAAATATGTCTATTGAAAAAGCTAAACTTCTTCTAAGGTGTTCTTTAATTCAAGACATTAAAATGATTAAGGAAGCTGTAAAGGGTAATGATAAAATTGTTCTCGATCCCCGTGGCTTGTTTATTGATTACGGTAAAGATGGGGACTGCAAGTTAACCCGTTATTATCACGTAGATAACTAATATGTTCGTTCCAGTTTACGAATTGCATGGTGAAAGAATTGTATTCCTTGACTCTGCAATCATAGCCGAAACCCACGGACAAGCTAATACACAAGCATTGCTCGAAGCCATTATGCGAAGCCACACCGGTGCCGTATATAAAGGTGAGATAGTGAATGCAGATGTAACAGAAGTTTACCCCGTCAGGCACAACATGCCTGACGGGACTTTTGTAGATATAGGCTTGATTGGTGGGCCAATATTTGATAAAATAAAACGAGGTGAGTCACCAGACAGTTTACTTGTGGTTGACCCATCCGTTTTGGAAGGTAGTATCTCCTATTTTATGGAGACAAAAAAGGTGATTCATCCCGTGTCAGAACAATTTGATTCCAACCTGACAGTTGGTACAGGTATTACTAAAGCTACACACGAGCCAATTGTTACAATTACAATTGATGGAGTTACTTATTCCTTTCCACCTCCGGTGGCGCGTGTAATTGCTAATGAATTAATTCATTGCGCTGAGGGAGCAGAACAAGACTCTTTCTTCTTTGCCGCTTTGGGTAATCTTAGTGATGAAGAAAAAGAACTTATTATTTCGAGGCGTCAGGCTGCCAGAGAAGTTTACATGGCAAATTTATGGGGTGAAGATGCTGGGGAAACGACAACCGATCAAGAGCAATCCGAAGCCCTTGAAGAAGACGACGCAATTGAAGACAACGTCGCAGTTGACGAGCAAACGATTGCCGCTGAGCCAACTAATCACACCGATCAAGAAAGTCAGTGATGAACAACTTAGAAGGCATGAAGAATACATGGAGAAAGCTGTAGAGTTCGTCTCGCAGCATCCAACCTGTGCTGTTTGTAAATGTAACCCTACACAACACATTCATCACATGGCGGGTAAGATTGGTAAAAACCTTTTTCTGCATTGGTTGCCTGTGTGCTTCATATGCCATGCCTGGATTCATGGTAATGTAAAAGAGGCTACGGAAAAAGGTTATCTTATTGTGGGAGATTAAATGCAGATCGCTGTTCATTCGAAGCAACGAGGCGGTAAGGATACCGTCTCTGGTATTATTACAGAACTTTGCCCGTGGTTTGAAAGAGATGCCCTGGCTGATCCGATGAAGGAAGCATATAGTCGAATTACTGGCTGGCCACGGGAGTTTCTCGAACATCAAAAGAACACTGTTCCAGAGATTCGTAAACAAATTATCTTCTTGGGACAGGCACGAAAGAGCCTGGTTCGAGACACATACTGGGTTGATAAAGTAGCTGAGAAGGATAACATAGTTATTCCTGACCTTCGCTTTAAAATTGAAGTAGACGGACTAAGGAATAGTCCGCATAAATGCGTACTTATACACATCGAAAGACCAAGACACCTGAGAGCATTGGGTGGCACACTCTCCAATGAAGATCATGCATCTGAAACTGACTTGGATGACTTCGAGGATTGGGATTATATGATAGACAACAGTGGTAGTAAATCGCAACTACGAGAAAAAGTAGTTGCTATACTCAAAGAACTTGAATTGATTAAATAGCGGGGAGGCTTCGTGCCTCCCCTGCGGGAGGACACCATGAAGCCAGAAAGCGTTATTTCTTTGGCCCTGCAACTTCGCATGGCTCGCAAGGACTTGAATATCATCATCAAGGCAATCAATGAGATGCCTAATTCAGCAGACAAGATTGCTCTGGTAAGGAAGATTGAAGATGGCCGCAAGAAAGCAAACATCGAGTACAAGAAGCAAGGCGAAGCCGACACCTAAAGATGTTGTGAAGAAGGCTGTTGGTGCGTCTAAAGAACACGGCTGGGGTGCCATCAAAAGTACTGATGACCTGGGTAATTATTTCGACTCTGAGTTAGAACGCGGAGTTTTTTATGAGTTCTTAGGGTATCAAGAGCGAGGTCTTTTAAAAGACCTCGCTCGTCCTAAGAAATTCTATTTCGAGAAACCATGTGAGCATTGTGGTGGATTGAAACTGGCTCGTAGCTGGTACACACCCGACCTTGGATTTGATTGTCTCCAAACCTTCACCGTGGATAGCTTAACCGGCCCAATTACATTTGAGGCCGGTCGCCATTATATCTGTGACGTTAAATCTCCCAAGACATATAATGATGCTTCATGGAGAATGAAGAAAAAACTTATGTTCACCTTCCACGGTATCAATGTTGTGGAAATAAGAAGGCGTCACGTTAAACCTAAACTGACACCTGAACAGAAGGCGGCGAAAAAAATAATCGCCGCTGCCACAAGGCAGACGGCGACTCGTCCTACTTCGAAACCGAAGAGAAGGCGATCTTCAAAGCGGTAGCTTCTCGATCTTCCTGGGTCATACGCGGATGCGTGTGGCCCAGTTGTGTTAGTTTCTGGTTGTACTGCTTCCATTTATCCAGAAGAGGTTTATCAACGTAACCATAGAGATCATCTTTTAATTGATCTTCCATTGCACTGTTTACAAAACCAATCTTGTGGAGCCATGCAACAAGAGCTTCATCACTTTTAACTGATTCGGATACTTCTTTACGCTTGGCTTCAAGTACATCTTTGGAATCAGTTAGTCTTACGCGCTGAATGGGCGCTACAATATTAGGTGCCATGTAATGAATTATACTGTAAATTCATTCTCTTGTCAAGGATGAATAATAATTTCTTCTGACTTTGCTGAAAAACTTTTTAATCACTTTCAATTTATTCACAGCATTTGGAATCTGCACCAATACAGGATCGAACTCTCCAAAATTAATGTATCTTTGTACCGCGAAAATCAACTCTTCTTCCGCCCAATCAGAATCATAATGACTCTTTGATGCAACAGCCTCAAGTGTAGGCGATGAATATTGACCACAAAACTTGGCCACAACCATGTGGAGAAATTCGTGTTCAAAGGACATATAGGCTACTTCATTTCCATAACCGAGCGATTGAGCAAAAGAAATTTCTCGTTCATCATCTGGATGAGCAAGAGCAGGAATGGTATTACGTGAAGGAAGGTTAATGTGTGTAAAAAAGTAATTGGGGTTTGTATGAACTGTATAAGTTCTTAGCTCCCAGGTTAAAGTTCCATCAGGACTCGTTTTCATATAATCCTCCATAAATTCTTTCAATCATTGTGCGTGATGCTCGACCTCGAAGATCACTTAAAGCTTTATCAATCTTACTTTGGCGATCCACGGTGGAAGGCAGTGCGCGAAGCCTATCTTCGATTTCTTGTGATGTAGCTTTCTCAGGAACATATCCTTTCAAAAACCAACATTGATACTGAAGTTCTTTTTTAATTACTTCGTTCGTTTCAGATAAGATTTGGTCTTCCAGTGATTTAATTACATTACATACAGCATCTCTAACAACTTCCCGGTCGTCAGGCAACTCACTTATCTGTGTAATACCCAACACGGAGAAAACTCTTTCAATAGCTTCCCTTTTTGAAGTATTCTGATTCTGTTGATAATCTTCTTTTATGAACGTGAGTATCATCTTTTTTCTCCAGTCTCGCGTAACGATTGTATTTCTTGTCGCCACCTTCCTCACAAAATTCACAGCTTTGGTCGGGTGTAACCCTATGTTCTGATACAGTAAACGAACGACCCTGCGTGGTCAAAGTCCTCATACAGGTGCCACACAGGGTCATTAGTCTACCTTCTTCATTCCGGTAGATATTCATAAATAAATTGACGATACATCAATCTACTGGTTACTATCTTTTCCAGTTTGTACAACCGCGACATCATGAGAATAAAATCCCTTTTCTGATGGAAAATTTTTCCTTCGCGTATTTGATACCAAAACCATATGCTTCTTCTTCACTTATGGCATAACATAACCCGATACCAAATTGAATAGAAGTATTGGAATTTCTTGCAACATATGCCACAGCGTATTCTTTCTTCTCCATTAGACAAGAGTCTCCTCTTCTTCATCATCCTTGTCAACGAATGCTCCGAAACCGTCGGGATCACCACGAAAACCGATAGCTTTAGTCATTCTCTCTTGTTTTTGTAAATCAAGAGTTTGTGCAATTCGTCGCATTCTCTCCATTTCTTGTTCCACCGTGGTTATCTCCATTGCATTCATTAAACCCTGCATCCAACCTAACCACCTATGTAACTTATGTTCAGGCCACTGATGGGCGTTGCCGGCAACCTGGCCGGCAACCCATTTAATATATTCTTTACTCTTGATATTAGCTTTATCGGAGCTTGGTTCTATATCAGGTAATTCTCTTATGATTTCTTTTGCTGCGATAAAAGCAATACGACGAGGAATAGATGCATTCGGCATCACTTCAAAAAGGTTTGTCATAGTGTTTCCTCTCTATTGATTACAACTTTTAGAAGACGTTTTGCACGACGTAAGCTGCCAAGATCGGGAGTCTCTTGATGTTGTTGAAGTAGTTTGATTATTTCGTCTACTTCACGTTCAATAATCACTTTCTTCATTATATATTTAATTCTCCACTCAGGTAAATTACTTTTAACAACGGGTTTTTCGATTCTCATTTCTTCTCCAAATCATAAATTGTAACACAGTGATTACGAAGAGTGTCTTTGATAATTAATTCAATCACATTCCAGTCTCCGCCACCCAGTCCAGCCCCAATTCGGGGCATATGAATACTCGCATTTAAAACAGTTGCTCTCTTGTGTAACTGCCATAAACAACGAGTAAGTTGTGTATATGACACCAGAGGCTTAGCACCTCTAATAAAACCACCCAGCCCGTTTTGGGCGCACATATTAGCTACCCACAGGTCATTCTCTACCTGAATGGTTTGAACTGTTCCCAATTGATAAGGACGGCCCCAGCTTCGATAGGCAATTTCAGGTTGCTTCCATCTCTTGGAAATGGCTACGACGAATCCTGCGCCCCATCCACCCTCATTGTTGGTTACGTGAGCAATGATTTTATTACCATCCCCCGTGGGTTGCGTTGCATCACCTTTAACATAGTTAATCATTAGTTACACTCACACTCCCATACAGGAGAACCACAATCGCCACAGCGACGTATTTTCCGTTCATTGTTCCAGTGATGATAACACTCAATATGACAAGGCTTCATTGAATCACCATTTAATGCAGTTCCAGTTTCCATTATTGGTTTTTTACAGACAACACATTTTATTGGTTCGTTGTTAATGACGTTATTTTTAAATTCCTCAGAAGAATTAGCGAATCTACGAAGTCTTGCCACCGCATCAGGTTTTAGACCGATTAAGACATTTTCTGGAATACCTTCATCTAATGCTGCCATGTGTTCTTTAAACAAGGGGTCTTTATACATGACATAATGTAAAGCAATACTTTTCCAGCGGTTATACCAACCGGCCCAATCTCGACTCATCATTTGATAATTACAGTGTGGACAGTGACTTTGCTTATCGTAATCAATACTTCGATTCCAAATAACAATATAACCACACCCGGAACATTTGAGGTGTCCCTCTGGTGGTATATCTGCATAAAGCTGAGCTTCTACGACTGTCTTTATCTCTGACTCTTTTATAAGCTTATACATACTTCTTTCCTTTACAGTTACCACATTTTCCACCATTACATTCACCTTCAGCTTCGCATATAGGACAGGGAATTTTTCCCTCAAGTATTGCTTCAATCTTCTCAGAATGGGCGATCTGTACTCTAAGATCGTCCACATTGACTTTACCCCACGTTCTTTTACTTTGTGCAATTCGACCTTTACAGGAGTTTCTATGACTATGTAAAAGTCCACCCAGGAAATTAACTTCGGCTTCTGTTAATTCGATTAACATGGTTGTGCATCACTTATCCTTACAATCACCGGTTCCTGCCACGGAGACTTTGCAACAAGTAGAACAACTTCTTTATTACCCCATGTTTCACCCTCACGTTCATCTACTTCTTGGGTTGTAGAGTTCCATGTGTTGCCAGGTGGATCATAATGAAAGTTCGACATGATAACATTTCTAAGTCCTACTACATGACCTTCGATTGGGCTAACCACGGGTTGGGCATCGCTGTGATAACCGTCCTGCATAACCTTAGCAAATCGGCCTTTGCAACGACGAAAAAACCATCGGTCAGACTTAACTCTATCACCAATCTGGATTCCCGCGAACTTTGATTTCTTAGACATCAGATGTATCCTTTCCGATAAACCACATTGCCTTCCATATCAACATATTTCTCTACGCGTTCTGGATAGCAAACCTTTTCTATGCTACCAGTTTCTTGAGAAACGTATTGTTCATGCAGCATTACTAGACCCGATTTTCCAATTAGTGTCATAGGTCTAATACTGTTAGGTTGTTCTGCTCTATGAGCCACATCCCTCGCCATATCTATTATCGACTGGAGACTATCTGACACAATGCTAACACGGTATTCTCTTTTGGGCAGCTTCGGCATTTGTCTTTCTACCTGCCCCTCAGTGAGGTGGTTTGTGAAAACCCACTGAACGAATTTCTCTGCTTCAGGAGATTCGCCAGCTTCCTCTTTGTATTTTTTGAGCAACAATTCAAGGTCCATTACTCGCTCCTAACATAAAAGAAAATTACAGGGTTCTCACCAAGAGTATCGAAGTCCCAACTATAAAACAAAAGTTCTGCAACATCAGCATCTTTCACTCGACCTTTGATTTTGTAAACAATTGCGCCTCTATTTAATGAGTAAGAGAACTCACCTTCATATTCAGAAAGGATTTTTAATCCGTCAGCTATCTTTTCACTGTCTTTCATCACACACTCCTAAAAAGAAAGGGGAGGCCGCGAAGCCTCCCCTTTTCCTTATCCACCGAATCCACCGGCGAACTGCGAGGCCACGTTTGCAGCCGACGATTGCGATACCTTCTGGCTAACTCTCGATACCATCTGGAAGACCTTCATGATTTCCTTTGGATCATCATCTACAGTCTTAATCCACTGGTCTTGTAAACCCCAATTCTTAAACTCCTGATGGAAGTCTGTATACCCATCGTGGATACCAATACCGATGATAATGTGAGTTTCCTCAAGAATCATTGGCTCAACGATTCGCTTGATAGCATCCGTGCTTACCGAATCAGTGTTTCCGCCATCTGTAACAAAAGCAGTAATTGTACGAACGTTGGCAGCAGCATCATCGAATTCTTTATACTTCTCACGAACGTTGAAACCAAGAACGCTTACGGCAGTTGAACGTAAAGGTGTGTGTCCACCCATCGAATGGCTACGAGCATCAAGTTCGGTTGCATTATCAATCTGCACCCACTGACTTACTACTCCACGATTCAAAAGCGAACTATGAAACAGGATACCGTCGCGCTGGGCCATACGTTTTAGGTCTTTGATGATGCTATTATGACCTTCGATGGCCAATTCCCAGTTACTTAAACCTTTGGGATTCTTTGTGCGGTCACCATTGACTCTACTCATCGAACCTGAATCATCAATTACCAGAGCTACGAGACAAACCTCAGTAGCATTAACATCATCAGCCGAAATACCGTTTCCGGCGTTAATCAGGTTGCCGATACCTACAATTTGTAAAGCCTCATCCGAAGGAGGCGTCATGATTTGCGAACTCATTATTAATCACCCTTAATTATACAACCAGTTTAAGTCGGTTGTCGTTACCAAACTCATTCCAGCCTTTTCAAAGCTGTCCAATGCTTTGTTAGCATCATCGGTATAATCAATTACACCAGGAATTACTACAGGACTCATGCAGTCACGTAAGATAGCAACTTTACGGGCTAATGTTGGATCAATCTGAACCAATTCACCCAGGAAGTCTGCGATACTCCATGCTACACAATGCGAAGCAGCTTCTCCAACGAACACAATCAAGTCGTAATTGATTACTTTCTGAATGAACGCAGCATTCCGCTGTCCAATCACTTCACCCTTTGGACCTTTGAGGACTTCGGGTTTGAATACCGAGTAGTTCTCAGTAATTAGTGTACCACCTTTAGTCTCAATGGTAGGATTGGTTCCACGAGCAAATCCGTGAAAATACATTGCTTCGTAGAGAGGCTCAATTAGGGCGTGATTGACCGAACCGAGCATTGCGTGGTAAGGCCAGATTGTGAGGTTATATTTACCCTGCTCTTCAAGCGAGCGGCAGTAGTATTGGGCGTAGTTGCTAAGTGCTACATAGTTACCTGTACCATTAGCAGTTGGAGCAACTTGTCTTGCGATTGCTGGATTAACACGATACTTACCCTCTTTGAGGTCTTTCTCGGTAATCATAGTGAAGGGATCAACAGGTGTCCCATCTTCCTTGAGGAAGAACATTGGATGGAAAATCTGACTTGCCACATGGGTATCCATCGTAGCCGCAATGTCAGTAATTGCATTCATGTTTTGGTAGATAAACTCAGTAATCTTACGAGCATCATCTACCGCTCCAGTGCCGCTACGTCCACCCACGTAGAGTTCGGCACCTGGTGTACAGAAAGTCTTCTGCATGTCAATCATAACGAGACAGACTTTCTTCGCATCTTTGGCTGCGTTTGTAATGCCATTTTTCTTGGCGTATTCGAGAGCAGCAGGTTGTACTGCGTTGAGGTCCACGTTGTATGGTGGGCGCTGGAAATCAGCAGGATTATATGTTGCGGGTAATGGTGTTGCGTTCATTATCATTTCCTTTTTACGTCAAGTACTCCGCGTGTTTAAATCCAGGGAGACTTCCGTATTCGTTTATGTACACATTTGCCTCAGCAATTGTGACCGTAAGCAAGTTCTTTACAGCTTGTTCATAAAAACAGTTAGTCGGGTTGTTGAAAGGTCTTACATCAGACCAGGATTTATAGCTCTTAACCAGAGAGTCATATAATTCTTGAACAAACTCCTGGTCATAGCCTTCGGATGTTTCCTGGATTATCATGTGCAACAACTCACATGTAGCCAGAATTCCTTTAGGTTTCTCCATAGTAATTTACATTCTACCGCATCCCACGGGGTTTGTCAAGGGGCTACATCCATCAACATATCGGCCAGAACGAAGGCATGGCCCATTGGTCGTTTGTCGTAGCGCAGAACATCTTCGAGGGTCATGCCCATCTTCTCATAGTCGTAACCATCGAAGTCCCAAAGGGTCAATTCCCCTTCTTTTTCATAGAGTTCATATAACGTCTTCCATGCCTGAGATTTTACTACAGCCTGAGAGTAAAGTGTTACATAAATTTTGATTCGAGCATCAATGTAACCAAGTTGCTCTGCTTCATCAAAATCACCATACGGGCCGAGATAAGAGTATAAGGGTTTAGCTCCTTTACCCATTGGGTAACGGTCAGCCCATTCTTTTTGAAATCCCGCTTTAGACCATGCAAACCATTTTTCGCTGGGTGTTCCATCAGGATTTGTATAACCTTGATATACTTTACTGTATTGCCAACCGTTTTCGACATTCTTCGCATGAATGTTGCGATAATGAACCGGCCCAAGAAAGAACGGGCTAAGTCCTTTGCTCCAATTTGTAGATTTAGATGTGGTGTTTACCAGAGGACAAGAAAATCTATTCTCGTCTCGTGGTCCAATTACGTGAATCATTATTACCTCCCCATCGGCCCAATTAAGGGCCGATGGTTAATTTAAGAATATCCTGACGGTTGACTGCATACAAACCATCAGGCCCAGCAAGTAGAACGGTCTTCGAGTTTACGAATTGTTCGGTGCCATGAAACACCTTGTCTGGAACAAGCGAATTGTTTACAATGCTTACTCGCACGATACCGTTATCAGTTGCAGCCAAAAAGAACTTTCCAATCGCACAGTTACCTCGCACACGTTGCCAAGCGGTTTCATCATCTTCCTTAGCCTCGTGGAAAGCCAGAATTTTACCATCTTTCCCTATAGCATAAGTACGGATAAGACGTTGCGAACCATCATTCATTAAGGCAGTGAACCAGGCTATGTCTTTTCCAAAGATACATGATGAATCAATAAGCTGTCCGCGGAAGTTCGGTAATCTGACTGAATCATCAATACCAATTTTTTCGGCGTCGAATACGAAACCAACGGTTACTGCTCCGGCTCGGTAAAAACCAAAACCCATTGTTTCTCCAACCCAAAATAAAGTATTGTTTTCGAGTACCTCACCGATCTTTACTTCACCAAAAACATCATCGCGTTTCAAGACTCCACCAACAACCCAAAAGCGATTACGACTGTTAGCATCGAACATCGGAATATTTTGGTAATCATCAATAACTACGTTGTTATTTACATTACCAAATTTATCACGTACATTACCCAGGCAAGTATTAATCATATTGTTCTGTCCAATATGAAGTAAGTCTTTGCTTACTCGAAAGCGGGTGAACGGTGTGATGTTTACTTTGCTAACCACGGCATAATTCGATCTTAGTCCTGCCCCATCTTCATAAACCATACGAAGTTCATCCTGATAGACGGCGTATAAAATACGTCCGTCGGTATGAAAAACATTCTCCATGTAAACATTGTTTACATGGGCCACCACAGGAATAACAGCTTGTTGTGGTGCGGTTGTGCAATTTGGACAGGTGCTTCGGGCATGAAGTAATCCACAGTTGGTACACTTTGTCCAGCGAAGACCGGCGAGTAGTTTCTCAGGAAATTCTCCACGCTTTTTATGCGAAAATACTTCTTCAAAATGATCGAGTAATTCATCTGGTAGTGTCTTTAGCGGGGTAGCGGCTTTCGGATATTTGACTCTGCTATCAAAAACTGATATACCAAGCAGAGGTCTATTACCAAACGCAATAGTCTTATCATCCAGTTTTCCACCATAAGGTCGAACAAACATAAGGCTATTGAAAAGCATAGTGTTAAACGCAAACCAGTCGGTATCTGGACTATGTGGTTTGATAGGGTAGAAATAAGGTTCTGTATCATTAGTTCGTTTCTTGTTCAACTCGCAAATTGTGGGGTCAACAAAATTTTCGTTGAAGACCACACAGAGGTACGGATGAAACTGCCAGCTGTCTGCATCAATGAAGTAAGCAGAATCATTTTTATTACCAACCAAAACATTTAAATCGTTGAAGTCTCCGATTACAATACTTGCCCCGTGGATGGCCCTAACTGTCCCATGAACATCTTGAAAGATACGAATAACTCTTTCATTAGGAACACCCGCATCACGGAAACTTCGTTGGTTAAGTTGACCCAGCAAGAAAGTATCCTGCAAAAAGTCCATCGTATAACCAACCATTTTTCCTTTACCGTCTACAGCTAAACTCTGAGGTACGACTACTTTGTTTGTGCTGATTTTAGGGAAATTAGCTAACTTCTTTTCATAGAGGTTAAGTTTTTGTTCTGCCGCTGCTTGGCGAGCAGGATTACCTGCGTAATCAGGATGTTTTGGTCCCTTGAAAAGTTTTAGAGCAGTGTGTGGATTGACTTCATAAATATCAGCTTCACCACCACTTCCACGTAATCTCTTCGGTGTTGGATTAAATTCTTTACCATTTATAAAAACTGGCATAGATTACACCTTCTTTCCTGCAATAATAGTAGTATCATCCACTAAAACTGTGTTATTTTGTACCAATTGAGTGGTAACACCGTTTACTTTCTCTTCATCATCTACGACTTTCACCTTTGGTACTCCCCCAGCAAGGCGACGAAGAGGTAATTCAAGACCATTCGCAGCGAAAGGATTCGCTGAAAATGGAATATCTTTCAAAAATTCTTCAATCTTCATTGGTAGATGATGAATACCATCGGTTGCTATCTCGAAATTCTGAACATCTTCTACTTTATATACAGCGATATTTTCCAAATCTGCGTTCACATCGTAGTCTTTTGGAAAGGCTCTGTACGCAAGATAATTTGGTGCATTTCCTTCGAAGTCAGGATCATATATTACTTCTCCATTAACTCGAATTACTCCATCACCACAAGCCACAAAAATCAGATTATTACGAAATTTAACAAAACCAATAATTGTGAATAAAGTATATTGCCACAGCGTCCCAATCTTTTCCTCTTCGAGTTGAAAACTCATATTCAAAGCGCGGAGTGATGCAAGCATTCTTCTTCCTACCATCAACGGAATAGCATCAATAATAGCTTTTTCTTCCCAATCGTTTTGAATTGCTTCATTGATGAATCTCAGCGTTTGTGCAGAAAACGACCTCGCACCGAGGATAGCTCCAACTTCCGATTTCTCACATGATCCACAACCATCTGTTACAACACCAACCATCAAGTCTTCTGTTCCGTGCTCTGCTAAATAGAACGAATCTTGATTATTCAGAAAGTGTTGCAGGTGGTGTTTACCTCGTACACTTCCGTATGCGTATTCAAACATTATTATCCTCTATGATAAATCTGGCTTCACATCGCCAATAACGATTACCCCTGTAATCGTGTGCTGGTTTCCCAAAGGGAGTCTGTTGGTATTTAGACGGTACTCCGAACGTGTGATGATAACTCCATTGAAATCTGGTAATCTCGTATAATGATTCACCGACTCTAACCAGTTCACCGACCTTGGGTGGCTTTACTGGCTCTTTACCGAACATCTTGAATCGGTTACGACAACCATACATATTACCCTTACGAGTTCTATTTGGTCTTGCAATCAATACGTCGGACATTCTTCCTATCCAGACAGAATTTCCCAAGTCTCTCACTTTCTCTTTACCTACCTTACCTTTATTACTCCCTTCTGAAAGTAAACGTCGGGTCATAGGTTTCGTTAAAACCGGGTTTGTCATATATTACCTTCCATCCTTCTTTTCTATAGGTGTCTTCAACATTCAGATAATTCTTGTCATAAACGGCACCAAGTCTTATACGAAGTTTCTTCGCTATTAAACTGGCTACATCTTTAGCTTTGAATTTAGAGTAACCTCCTACAGCATTGGAGACTATCATTTCGTTGAAGGCTTGGAAAACTTCTTTTGGGAAGACCGACTTCTTTGCAATGGCAACCTCATCGGGTCTGATTGGGCGATCATCAGGAATCATTTGTTCTTTTCTTAATGCTCGTCGAGCGGTATCAGCTTCCGCCTGAGCTTGTGCTAAAGCGGCCTTTTCTTCCGCTGATGGAATTATTTCTTTCATTTTTGTCCTCTCGCTAATCATTATAGCACAGAAAAAGATGCCCGTCAACCCTTGACACTAATCGCCATAAGTTGTATGATTTAAGGCACAAGGAGAACGGTTAAATGTTAAACGCACTGAGAGCTTTGGAGCTACATGGACGAGGTTGGAACGTTGTGCCATTATTAGAAGCATCTAAAAAGCCGGTTGGTGGACTCCCGTGGGGGAAATTCAACACGATTAGACAGTCGCATGATGAAGTCAAGCAGCTTTTTGCTGACCACGGGGGTAATGTAGGTGTAGTATGTGGAGAAGTATCTGACAATCTGTTTGTGTTGGATTGCGAAACGGACGATGTATTCAACGAACTATGGAAAGCAACAAAGCATCTTCCTGTTCTCGTAGTTAGAACACCCCGCGGTGGGCATATTTACGGACGATGTGAGTTCCCCGTTAAACCACGCACCATTGATACCAAGTGGGGTAAAGTCGAAATTCGTTCTAATGGTCAATACGTGGTCAGCTATGGTTCAGTTCACCCCAACGGCATGGAATACATGCTCATGACCAATCCTGAAACCATTCATAAGTTTCCTCTTGGTAAATTAGCCGGAGTTGAGTGGCTCGTTCTTGAATATGATCCAAAGAACACCGAACTGAAGAAGATTCTCCGTGATTCAGGTATTGCTGAGAATCTTGCGAAGGGTTACACAAGCCGCTCAGAAGCAGAGATGGCGTTAATTACACTGATGGTGCGAAAGGGATACGATAAAAACGCAATCAGTAGTTTCTTGTCTTCGTCTGGCTATGGGGATAAGTTTGTGGAAATGCAGGATAAGTCCCCATCAAGGGCCTTTGCGTGGCTCGATTTGTCCATCAAGAAGGCGCAGAATCTCGGTCACACTCAGGAATTTACCGAAGTTCAGCGTAATATGTCAGACCTGAAGACTCTTTTAGTTTCGGCCTCCTTACGAGGCCGAAAGGGGGCAACACTCTATAAAGCCCTCCTCGTTCACATTAACACCTGTGATGCGTCGGGCAAGAAAGTTTATCATCTTTCCATTCGTGAAGGATGTGAAAAGGCAGGAATGTCTCACCCGACATTCATGAAAATGAACGCCGAATTAGTTCAAATGGGACTTGTTGAGATTGTCAAGGCAACCAAAGGTATCGAGGGAAACAGCTACTCACTAAACCAGAAAGCTGTAAGAGAGTTTTTGGAAAGTCTTAATCTCCAAGACTTTAACACTCATATAAACACCCATGTGACTAATTGTGAAAGTTTTGGCGTTTTAGGTTTGTTTGAGGTTGGAAGCTTTGGTCACTCGGCTAACCAGATTTACAACATCTTGAGAACGAATCCTGGGCTAACCATCGCCCAAATCTCTAAGTCAACAGGTCGTGCTGATAACACGGTGCGTCGAGTCTTGACAAAGATGGCCGAAAATGGTATAGTTAAGAGAGAAGAAAATGGGACATGGAAGACGCTCGACATTGACCTCAAAGAGTACGCAGTGACCTCTGGTTCTGTGGGTAAGTTCTTGAAGAGGCGGTATAGACACATCAAAGAGCGTCAAAATTACAGGGGAGGTAAGGGTGGAGAAATCTAATTTTGTATTCGACATTGAAACAATTATTAACTTCTTTTCTTACACAGCAATCAGTACGAAGACCGACGAAGTCAAGGTCTTCGTAATCTGGAAAAACCGAAATGATTTGGAAGCGATGTTGGATCACCTGGATAACGAAGCAAAAGGGTTAATAGGTTTTAACTCACTCAGCTTCGACTATCCTGTAATTCATGAAATCATGAAGAAGAGGAAACACTTCCTCAAAATTGATGGTGACCAAGCCGCCCGTGAAATCTACAGAATTGCGCAGGAAACAATTAACAAAGAATGGTCGCAGGTTTACAAACCATATCTACCACAGTTAGACCTTTTCAAAGTACATCACTTCGACAACCATGCAAAGATGACCTCGCTTAAAAAGCTTGAAATTGCCTTGCAAATGGATAACGTCGAGGATATGCCTCACCCTCACTGTGATGAGGTTGAGACTCAGGAAGTGGCCGACCAAATTCTTTCGTATAACTTGAACGACGTTATTGCAACAAAGCGATTCTGGCAAGTTAGCATTGACAAGATTAAACTTCGAGCCGGTATTCGTGAGCGTTACGGTATCGAGTGCATGAACTACTCTGATTCTAAAATCGGAGAAGAACTCATGCTAAAAATGTACTGTGAGCATACCGGAAAAGAGCCAAAAGAGGTCAAACCTCTTCGAACGAAACGAAGTGTTCTCCGCTTTGCGGATTGCATTCCTGACTACATCAAGTTTGAGACAGATGAATTTAATGAGCTACTTGACTTCTTAAAAGGTAAAGAAGTGTCGGTAATGAAAGATTCTTTCAAGTACTCTTTCACTTATCGCAATTTCATTTTCGATTTAGGAACTGGTGGTATTCACGGTTGCGCCGCACCAAAGGTTTATGTTTCAGATGATGAAAAGATGATTATTGATGCTGACGTGGCATCTCTGTATCCATCTCTGGCTATCGTAAACAATCTTTATCCTGAACATTTGGGTGCTGACTTCCCAGCTATTTATGAAAACGAGATTGTCAAACCACGTATCGCTGCGAAACGTCGCGGTGACAAAGTTATGGCTGATGGTTTCAAACTGTCCGCCAACTCTGTTTATGGTAAGTCTAACAGTGAATGGTCTTTTTTGTACGATCCTTTGTACACTTTGAAGACCACCCTGGCTGGCCAACTTTCTTTATGTCAGCTATCTGAGATGTTGATGATAGCAATTCCTGAATTGGAAATGTTACAGATTAACACCGATGGTTTAACTGTCATTATTCCAAGAGGAGCAGAAGAAAAGTACCGAGAAGTCTGTAAGAAGTGGGAAGAAATCACCCGTCTTGAACTGGAATATGTCACCTACAGCAAAATGGTTGTTCGTGACGTAAATAACTATCTGGCTATCTCATCCGAGGGTAAAGTAAAGTACAAGGGTGCTTTTAAAATCCATACGGAAATGATTAAAGATGGTGAATACCACAAGGCATTCAACCAGGCAATCGTTCCTCTTGCTCTTTCCAAGTATTATGTTGAGGGTATTGCTCTCGAAGATACTATTAGAGAGCATAAGAACATTTATGACTTCTGTAAGACCTTTAACAGCCAAGGTGGTTGGGTCTGCGAAAGTTTACTTGTTGATGAAAATGGTAATGAATCTGATCATAGAACTGAACAGAAAAATAATCGTTACTATATTTCAGTCAAGGGTCGAAAATTCCGTAAGGTTTCTGGCGACCGTAAGATTGATATTGAGGCAAGTAATCCTGTCACGATATTTAATCATTTCGTTGAGAAACCTTTTGATGAATACGATGTAGACTACGAATACTATATCAACGAATGCTATAAGATTGTAGATACGATTTCCGGCGAAAAAGAACGACTCCAGAAAGAGCGAGAAATCGCTACGATGCTGGACAAGAGATCGAGGCAGGAAAGAAACTACGTTAAATTCTGTGTCGAAAAACTACCGACAAGAAAACAATATGAGGCATATCGCCTTGATTGGTTGGTAGAAAAATATGGTGAGGTAACAAGGTTCAAACCCTCACCGGCTGACAGAAAAAAGGCTTCGGAAGATCAAGTGGTAATGAGTTTCGACGAGGATGAATAATGGATATTCATACAGAAGACCTTATTTGTATAACCAATGAAAAAGGTCAAATCACGGAATCCAACATGTCTTATTTTGCAACGATGGGTGTAGATAAGGATAAGATTCTTGATTATCTTGATGTCGAAGACCGAGAAAAAGTAGAAGGGGCGCTCAACAAGAGCGGCCCTTCTTATTCGGTTTTCATAGTGAATTTATATACACGAGCCGGGGTTTTCCGAGCATCCGTCAGCATCACAAGAGGTAAAACTGACAAAGAGTTTTGCTTTATATTTCGTGCAGCCATCCTTGAGAAGGAAACTGCACCCGTGGATAGCCTTACCAAACTTCCAACAAGAGATTATCTATCAATGGTATTGAATAAGTCGTTAGGTAGAGTAGAACGTAATCCTTCCTATAATTTTGGTTTACTGTTCATTGATCTTGATGGGTTCAAACAGGTAAATGATACCTCTGGTCATTTGGTTGGTGACAAACTGTTGCAATTAGTCGCTCGTAAATTATTACGTGCAGTACGTCCGGTTGATACAGTCATCAGATATGGTGGAGATGAATTTATTATCGTGCTTGACGACGTAAAGAGCAGCCACGATATTGTGACCGTCTCTAATCGTATTGAAGAGGACATTAAGATCATTAGCTATATTGATGATGTTCCGGTTAAGATCGGAGCAAGTATCGGCTTTACAGCTTACACTCCAGGTGAAACAATTGAGCAGATGATTGATACCGCTGATAAGGCTATGTATGACGCGAAGAAGACCAAGAAGGTAAGCCGATGATAGAAACTATTAATCGTCCAAACGATTGGATACTTGGAGTGCTGTCCACGGGGGTTTATGCAAAGGAAATTCCTCTGAGGGAATACGAGAATTGGGAAGTTGAACCTGAATTAACCTTATATGTCGTATTTTATGATAATTTACTTAATTTACGTAGGGCCAGTTCAATTTTTAATCCAGAAGCAGAGAAAGATACCAATTCTGTTGGTATCTTTCAACCTTTTCAATTAATTAATTTCAACGTTAATCCTGATGGAGAAATGCATCCAGCGATTGGCTTTTTGCGCACCAGCATTACACGCGATAGAGCCTGTATTTTAAGTCATGAGGCTTATCATGCTGCCAATGAGTGGGCGAGAAGGAAGGGAATTAATTTCGACTTTGCTGAGGAAATAACAGACAATGAAGAACACATCGGCTACATGATGACTTACATCACAGATGAAGTTTATAAATGTAGAGATAAAGCAAAAGCCATGATCGTTTGATCATGGCTTTTATCACATTTAATTATGTGTCTGGAGTTAGTCCTACGTTGTAATTAAGTCCGTCTACTCTGAACTTTAAAGTTCCACCATCCAAATAAAAGAAGCCTTTTTGATCTGATGTGCTTACCAGTTCAGGACTGTCTACTTCTGGAATTATCACCGGTAATTCTGAGTAAAGGGCGGCATTTCTATTTCCACCATCATCGTTCCAAAGACTCCACTCTTCCGTTTTGTCAATTCTTAATTCGATGTATTTACCCGCAAGAGCATTGTTGAAGGTCAGATACACATTAAAATCGGTAATCGTTGGTTCGCTGCCCGAAACTGTCACATTACCTGCTCCTATAGCCGGAATAGCCTCAAGTTTTGTTTCTATGGATGCTATACTATCAGATGTAGATAGAGTTACATCACCACCTACACCCAGTGTAGTGTCACCTACATGAATGGTTAGAGGACTTGGTGAAGGAATTACATTTTCAATCAAGGCGACATGATTTCTTGCTCTACCGCCAGTGGGAACTAAAGCATCAGTTAAAGAGCTATTGAATACAACCCATTGATAGTCTCCGTCAGCCTCTCTTAGTATTAAACTAACAAAATCGGATCGTCGCGCTCTAATAGTTATTGGTTGAGCACTAAATATTGTTCCATTTAAATCTACGTAACCAATACCAGTACCAATTGAGCGACTTTCTACACCTAAGTTACAAGAGGCATCAAAATATAAATGAACTACACTTCCAGCGTTTCTACCACTTTTAAGTATTTTATTGATAGTGGTAGTCCCCAATATTTTAATAAGTTCTCCATCTTGAGGTAAGATGAGTGTTGAAGCACTTTGAACAGGGGTGCCTTCTTTTGCGACAGTAAATAAATTAGCCATTAAAATTCTCCCGTGGATGGCGTTTCCACAACATCATTAACAGCAAATAATGTTTCACCATTCGCAGTTATGACTTCACTCTGAAGATCAACACCAGAAGCATCGTCTTCATTGTCTTGACCTATAATCCTATCTTCGATACGCAATACTTCAAGAGGAAACGCAGTACTCTTTGACACCTTACTTACCGTTAAGGCTCCGTCTTCTTCGCTAAGAGGTGCTTTCTGGAATACCACAAGTAGTGCGTCACCGGTACCGTCGGGTGCATCAGTTAAAATAATTAGGCGACTGTCATAAGTCGCCGGTGTTATTACTTCACCGTTCTCTATTACAGCATGAGTCAATTCCTTTTCAAGTTGATACATGAAGGTAGGAGATACGATGTTCCCACTGCTGATTTCAGGTACCTCGATGGGCCGATTATCGTTCCAGCTAAGGTCCATGTTCATTTCAAGTAGCCCGGTGTCAACACCAACAAATGGCCTTTTCTCTTGCTCTCCAATTCGAGCTAAAGCAAAGGAAACCGGCGAATATGTACCCGGCACCGTGGCTTGCAATTCAAATGTATCAGTAGTAGCAGTACGTATGAATATCTCACCACTATCCAGGAGAACCGCATTTTCAGATACGAATACAATGTCTCCAGGGAAGTTATCCGCTGTTTCGCTGAAAGGAACAACAGTGGGGTAGCTCCATGTGCGCTCTGTGCCCTGAGAAATGTATAATTTATTCGCTTTGGTTAGAATGATACTTCCAGGCTCTACGAATATTTTATCCGGCACAAAAGGAATATCCCACAACTTCCTCATATCAAAGGTGGCATACATCGCAAGAGAGTCTGCTCCCTCGTAGAATACGAGTCCCTGTTCTGCGGATTTTTCAATATGAGTTACATTACGAGACTCACCACGAGGTAGGATAGTTAATGAACTATCCCCAAGGGTAGTATCAATGACTACAAGTTGATTATCCTGTGCCAGATAGATTTTATCATCTATGATCGCGGCATCTGTCACTCCGGTAAAACCAAGAGTTGAAATATCTTTAACCAACGTAATTCCGGTGGCAATAGAATAACGATAAATCTTGAGAGGATTCTTCGTGTATATTGTTAGAATACCATCCTCATGCTGGCGAACTTTCAAGATTTGATCTGCGGCAAGACGTATTCCAGTAAACATATCCTGTGGTGTAATCAATACACCAAAGAATAATTCCTTCTGTGCTGTCCCAAGTTCGGCAGTTGCTCCAAATTGGGCGATATTAGCCTCACGGTAATTTTTAGTTGCTACTAATTTACCTGACACGGCTTTCCACATGGGACCTTCTTCCCAGGGAATTTGTTTAAATTGTTCCCACCATTCAAGAGCTTGTTCATCAGTGAAGCCCTCTGGAAGGGCTTCACCTTCTGTTCTAAATCCAATCTGCATCCATTTCTTTCTAAGTGAATTGGTGCTCAAAGAACCAGCCTGAATACCGAACAGAGCTTTAGTAATCTTGTAATTACTTCTGTTGATACTCAAAGGAAATTCTTTTGCTTGAATATTATTGTTTAAGTCGTTTTCGATGTTTACATTAACAGCGTCTCTCGCCCACAAGCCATCACTACCGAGTGCGAATGCTTCAATGAGTGCTGGGCCATTCAGGTGATTTCGAGTGTCCCATTCCATAGAAAAGGTATCTGCGTCAATTACCTCAAGACCATTTCTAACAATCTTTGGTGTTGTTCGGCAGATTTGATAGGCTGCCTGTTTACTTCCAGCAACCGACCTCCAACGAATGAAATAGGCGAGTGAAGACACCGGAGTAAAGATTTCATATACACCCTCACTCGTAGGGCTTTCCTCAACTCCGGTGCCTGACCATGCGGTTAACGGGACTCCATAGTAGTCGTATATTCTATACTCTACGTCCCATAGCCCCGTTATTCCTAAATTAGCAAATAGTAACTGTTCCATTAGTCCACTCTGCTTCCTACCGGAAGCCCTCTAACAGAGATTTCCTCATGGGAGTGACCGTCCTCATCGGTCACAACCATCGTTATACGACGAATAAAGTACACGTACTCATTTTCGTCAGGGGTTGTTATATTAATGGTAGCCGACTGGGAAATCAAATCTACCTCAAGAACTTCACTGTAATCCCCATACTGCTTAACAGTCTCGTCCTCCTCGTTCACTATCAGGTTATAAGCTCTAACCTTGTAAAGGTATTTTCTACCTCGTCCCAAGAAATCAATATAACTTCCAACGGGAAGGTTTTCTGCTGTTAGAGGGTCTGGTAGTTCCAAAACATCATCTGGTTTATCGGCTGGAGCCAACCATTCATGGATTGGGGTAGTGCCATAATCGGGAGTAGATGTCTTTTCTGCTCTCCATAGCTCTACACCATCAATCGGGTGACTACTTGATTCTTTCCAGGGGGCCGACTGAATGAAGACCTGGTGGTGGCTAAACGAACCAGAAACACCGAATACGTTTGTTATATCTCCAATATGCAACGGTGCATCCTGTTTTAGAGGAGTTAACGCCGTTTCAGTTAGATTCATAACTTGACCCGCTAAGGGACCAAGTACTTCACCTGAGTTGTTTGAGGCAACCCATCGAAGATCGTATTGATCTCCTGGTGTAAGATTTTTTAAGTTAATGACAACAACTGTACCGTTAGCCCAAGGTGCAACAGCAGCTTTCATTACCGTTCTACCGCTGTTTGTATAACGGTAAAGAGTAAGGTCATCACATCTTATTGGATAATTCCAATCAATTACGATGTCCATACGAGAAGCTTCTACGTTATCGTAAATGACTTCTCCGGGTAATCCGGCGGCCAACTTTAATGTTGTTGCACTCGATTCAGGGCCTTCTACTTCATCCGTTGTGTTCCAAGAAACTGCACGGAAGAAGTATTCAGTGTCAGGTGTCAATCCTTCAAGAGTATATTCATCTCCTCCATCGAAGCTTACTTCTCCGCTGGAGTCTTCTATTCTATTCCAGGTGTCTCCATCCAGACTGTATTCAAGATATAGTCCAGTTGCCCTTGCAGGTAAAGCCGGAAGTATTAGATCAATTGTATAACGACCAATAAGCCCAGCAGTTACCAATCCTGGTACAGCAGGTGCAGCAATGTTTGTTGTTACAGCTAATGATAATCCTCTTCTTGCTTGAGGAGGATCACTATTTAACCACGCCACTGCCGCGAAGTAATATAAGGTTGATGGTGACAGACCTGTAATATTTACAGTTGCTCCACCAGCGTAATCGGTACTATCGGTTTCCGTCCACGGGCCGTTAAAGTGAGGTGCTTTCCAGACACGTAAAGACGAAGCGTTTTCCGGTAACGCTGGAAGTGTTACCGTTACTGTAGTATCTGTTTTTGATACTAAAATAAGATTACCGGGTTTATCGGGGGATTCGCAGTCTCCTCCACCAGAATTACTATCGCTGCTTTCAGAAGATACCAAACTCTGTTCTGATTCAGATGACATTGAATCACTTGAAGAAGAACTGTCTGGTTCGTCACTTGACACAGGATTGCTCGATACAGGTTCACTACTTGTATCTGGGTCGCTTGATGCAGGGTCGCTTGATGCAGGGTCGCTTGATGCAGGGTCGCTTTCGAGATTACTACTTGATTCCAGCGAGTCCGACGAAACGGACGAGCTGATTAATTCCTCAGAAGAAATACTTGTTTCATCCGAAGAATCAGAATTAGACGATAAAGATGCTCCGTTTATACGTAGGCATCCTGAGAAGCAAGCTCCTCCTGCAACTCTACCTCTTAGCTCATATATACCATCGGGCGCATCGAAAGGTGTGGTTAATCCCCAACTACGAGCAGCGTCATTTAGTATTGTCGCTGTAAATCCATTGTCTTCAACACCAGGCGCTTCTGTCCAGAAATATCCAGAGTCAATGTGTCTGAGTGTCCAACCCGTGGCAAGCACACTACCATTAACAGTAGGACATAGACCATCATATAGAGAAAAGTCAATGTAGCTACCGGCCTCTACCTCAGGAGGAGTAGCTTCACACGCAATTACTGGTTCTGAGCATGGATTACTTTCTACCACATCGAATGTGGCCATTGCACAACGACCATCAAGAGTTTTTACGTAAACCTTGTAGTCATTGGCCTCAACCGCAGCAACGGGTACAAACAAACTAATTTGACCACTGCCTTTTATTCCAGCTTTGAATCCCGGAGTACCGTTGACACCTATTCTACCGGCAGAAACAGTAGCATTAGAACTATCTCTGACCTCCCAGTGGTCGGCAGATAACCATGCGATAGGAGCAGTACTTTCAGGCACCATAGCTCCACCACCAGGATGTAGGTATCGGTAATTACCACTACTACATTCGGTTACCTCTTCATCTTGTACCTCAATACAGAAAAGATTGGAATGTACTGACTCCTCATCTTCATACAAGAATCTGAGCTGATAAATTCCAGGATATAATAATCCAGGAGGAAGTTTAGCTGTGTATTCGTAGGTAGATGTAACATCTTTTGTTACATCGAAGTAACTACCTAACGCACCTTGTAGAACCAAACCTTGACCATTGTACAAGGCCCAGTTGTTCTCAGTTGGGTATGCTAACCAATCGTCTTCATCGGTTACTGTTGCGGGTACATAGGGTGAAATAACCTGCTCGGTATCATCGCTGATAACCGTTGTTCCGGCAAAGCTTGGATCATTACCACAGAAAGTGTCCTTAACTTCTGCGAAAGTGAATGTTGCAGGATCACCAACAACTTCTTCATTGGTGTAACTGTTGTTGGCTCGTAATCTTACTTTATATGTTGCTCCCTGAACCACTTCAATAAATGGTGGATATAGAGTAACCTCAGATGGTCGAACGGAACCATAGACACCATATGGTGCCCAGGTAACGCCATTATCAGGACTGTATTCTAATGTCTCTAAAGTAAGTCCACAAGAACCGATAGCGTTAGCCAACGCAGGTAAAGCTATTGTTACAGCAGTTTCATATGCTTTAACAACCGTAACTGTTCCCGGCTTGATAATCTCACAATCTGGATCGTCTGTTGATAGACTTCCTTCTGCTACAACATCTAATACGAAACACCCTTCGAGCGTCGTAGTATCCCATTCGCGTGTGAATGTATTATAGTTGTGTCTAACCAGAGCCAATACTTCATATTCAGCTCCATCAACTCCGTTTGTGGAGTCTTGGGCACTTATGAGTAATTGACCACCAAGAGATGAAACAGACCATCCGTTATTGACGGTGTTGCTTGCAATAACGGTGTCTAAGGCTTTCCTACGAATTATCCACTGGTCTACCCACTGGATTTCCTGTAATAGAGGATAAGCATCAACAGCATGATGACCGTTTGTTGTAATAGTCTGACAGACAGAAGTTGAAGTTAGATCACTAAACTGTTCCGAACTTAATACTTCTGTTACGGTTGTAAAACAATTACTTCCGCCCGGACACCAACGCCAAGGTTGTTCCTTATCTTTTAACTGCCAATCAATTGTGTAATTGTGGCCCGGTGTAAGTCCTTTACCTACGCCTACATTAATTACGTAACCTACTCCAGCAGACCAGTAACTACCCACAACATTCCAATCATTTGGATTTGGAACTTCTCCTGGCCAAACCAAAGAAATTACTTCATTGGTATCCGAATCTCGAACTCTCCAATATGCAATCCTACAATTAACACCAGGAATTGGATTTTGATTGCGTATTTGAAAGAAATTAGTATCGGCACTAATGTTTACACAATTTTCATCAGGCCAACTAAAACTATCAACTGGTTCAGATGATTGAACGGGTACCGGACAGTTTGTATCTCTTATAGCTACAGCTTCGGCCTCAGTTTCGTAAGGTCCATGTGCAGTCCAATTTTCGATAAAGAAGGGGGTTTCATAATAACCAACGAAACCTCCACCAACATTATAATTATCTGAGTCAGGACAGAATGCATACCAACCTATTCCAGGCCATTCTGATGACATGGAAGAGGATGAACCTTGCGGAAGAGCAATACCTTCAGCAAAGTAGAAAGGATTCACGTCTCCGTTGGAGTTTACACCCGCAATGTAAATATTTAAACCATAAGTTTGTGCTGGCCACTCGGTTAAACCAAAGGTAGCAGGTGTGATCACCCAATCTTCATCATTAGGTAGGTCTTCAATTGTCTCTGCCCAACTATTATGTGTTCCAGCAATCCAAGCGTAAACTTTAGCTGTATCCCATTCTGGAATGTCTTCGTTGCAATATTCAAGTAATGGGGTTATTACTACTTGAGTATCACTGGCCTCTTTTACAGAAATTTTTGGTTGATCCGCATAAGACCATTTGGTGGTCATGGCGCTTGGAGTCGAGTTATATACTTCCCCACCACAATCAACCTTAGAGAGGATACGAAACTGATATTCAGTATTTGGGCAGATAAGATCGGGTCCAATTCTTACCGCAAAAGATGGTCCATATGTACCACTACCCGTAACACTCTGTGCCGTTATCCAGTCGGTATCTCCAACCTTTCTGAATTGGAAATCATAGATGTCTGCATTGAATTCTGTATCTACAGGGAAGAATACATCAAAACCAATGTAACCATCTGGCTCTTGATACACTTGCTGATAACCGCGCGATTGCCACACGATTGGGGCATCCATTGCAGCAGGAACAGGACAAGTTAAAGTAATACTGTCGTAGCACCCACGAGCGGTTGTTACTGTGGCAACTCGTTCTGATTCAGTGAAATTATCACCCTGAAATGTTACGAATTCCTCTCTGTTACCAGAACCAGAAGTTGTGTGAGTGTTTTCTGTGGTAGAACCATAATCATATAGTAATTCTCCAGCATTAGATGAATATCTAACAGGATAATAAACAATATACTCAACAACTCTTGGTGAACCACTTGTATCAAAGACATCTGCCAGAGTCATACGAAGAGGTTGATCCCAGGGAATCCAACCTTCACTAATATGCTCATTAAAGGAAACATCTACCCACTTAGCTCTGATTCTGCAATTGTAGCCACCTTCAACCCAGTTTGGTACTATGACTGTATCTACACCACTATCTCGAGGTAAATCAACGTCTACCCAGTCATTACCTTCTTCAAGAATTGTAGGGCCATACGCTAAACCACTTGTAATATACGAATAAGTACCACTATCAACTTCAACATCGCTTTCGTCATAAGCGGTCCAGTTAACTTCATATTCACTGTCTGGTGTTAAACCTTGTAGTGAGCGAAAGTGTGATAATAATACACCAGTGAAGCTACCCACGGGAGTAGGATTGCCGACGGGGTTAACCGTGAAATCATAATGATGAACGGAAACATCAGATTCGCAGCGGAATACTGTAATATGAGATGCGTTGGCTACTACTGAAACATTAATCATTTATACTCTCACTGCTCCTGATGGTGTAGTCCAGTTAGCATCAAAAGGAGATTCACCGTTGTTTAAGACCATTCTATAAGTAATAGTCCAACGACCATCTGGTAGTCTGTATTTTCTGAAAATTTCTATATTCCCATCTGCATAAGGAGATTGTACAAAAGCAGTAGGCCCATACCAGTATGCACAACTACCATCCTGATATTCCCAACGGAATTCATACCATCTACCATTGGCAATATAGTGAACAACTTCGGTAGGTGTTCCTTCGATAACTTCAATAATTCTATAGCGATCAAGAATGTAACCCGTTGTGGTTCCAGCACCAACTTCTATATCCATTGTGCTTAGTTCAGAGAAGTTAACGAAACCCCAGTTAGCTTGGCTTCCGGTGGCACCGGGAGGGGTGCCACCTGTGGGACCATTAACCCATCTCATACCTAATCTTACAGCAGATGCTCCAGTCCCAGCAATAAAATCGGATTGAGGTGCAGCAATGGTAAGGTAGCAGTGTTCGCCACAAGTGTTTACCAAACTCAGATCAGGCAAACCAGGTGTAGGAGCAACCATACCATCCATCGTCGCAACTTCATCTGGATCGGGGACGTAATCTATATCAGTGACTACTGAACCCTGTGAACTTTGGTTAGAACTTGAGTCTTCATACCATATACGATATGTTGCGTTTATAACAACGTTTTGAATTGTAAACGATGTCACAGAGCCATTTATGGAACCCAAAACCGCAGAGCTTGGTTCGATATTAGAACCACCACACTCTCCCGAAGGACCACCACAGGTACCATCTATGCTATATCGAGGATAAACGGTTTGACCTGTAGTAGAGGGGTCAGGAGGATAACCAGCACCACCATCATACGCTAAAACGTCGAATGTGATTGTTTTGGAATCATTATGAAAAACTATGTTTGAGGGAGCTGGGTATGGCATTTAATTACCTTATCGGGTGTGATGTACTGCGAAAGTGTCCAGATATTCATCTGGATTATAAATCTCTCCAGGAGCACCTTTTATGAAAGCTGGTTCATGAACTCTAACAATTGTTTTGAGCGGAAGCATATATCTGCTAAACCATGCTGAGCCGGTTTGTGCGTATAATGGTAAATGCTTACAATTTTCGATATTACCTGCAACATCTTCTACCATTTGCCCCACCGTGGGATGCCCTTGAACGAAACCAAATATAGAATTGGTAAATGGACGAATGGCATCAGGTTGAATAGAAGCGATGAAACCTTCATACTTCAATAGATATTGAATAGGATGCAGACATTGATAATCCATGTCTGCATAGATTCCACCATACTTGCTTATTAACTCAAGACGAAGAACATCCGAACGTATTAAAACGTTCGGATGAGTCTCTATTAATTCTTGATTGACGAAGCTTTCGTTCTTAATGCTATCATTCGTCCAAAGAATTACTTCTAAGTCAGGATTTATGTCTATCCAAGTCTGCATATAAAAACGCGAGATCATTGGAACTGGTTTATTTCCCAACCAGACGAGGTGTAGTTTTGGTGTTATCATAAGTTCGGGTGCCCTCGAATTGGTGTACTCCGATGGTATCTTTCGTCACACTACCTTTTCCATCATAGTTCAACGGAATGAAATACTTATTAGGTAACTTGATTACATGAGGTTCAATCATATCAAGTAAGTAGAATGAACCAACTGAGTATGTTATGTCTTCGTTTTTTCTTTCCTCATATCTTGCTGGAAGACCGGCGATAACTTTCGCTAACCACGGGTCTTTAGGTTCTGCGCCCATCTCACAGTTACATGGGTGTTCAGGAGTACGCATTGAGATATGCGGAGTTTTAGAGCGTATGCTATCAGGGATCGGTTTAACTGGTTCTGTATCCAGATCAATCCAAAGTCCGCCCGTTCTGTAGAGAAGTTCGTACCTTAATATGTCTGACTTTCCTCTTAGATCGTTTATTTGATCATATAAACGATAATTATTTAGAAAAGGAATTGTCTCATCTACCAAAAGATGGACTTGCCAGGTTGGGTTTAGTTCCTGCCAACGCTTATGCCATTCTAAAAGATGTTCGGGTATCGGTGATGGACCAATCCATGCTTGATAAATGATTTTAGGTATCATTTTGTAAAATCTCCTCATAGAGAAGATAGTCTTCTCCAATCAGTCCTTTTAATAACGTGCCCTCAGGGTCTGCGATCCCCTGCTTGAGCCTGTGCCCCATACCAATCCCCGATTCTCCTGGTAGACCTTTTACACTTACATGTAATCCTTCATTTTGTAGAATTGTTTTATTTCCACTAAATGATCGCCACAGCGCAAGGTCAATCATTGGTCTTCCTTGCTCGGCAATTGATATTACGAATGGTTTTAATTTACCTTTAAATCCGGTTTGAGCGAGACTACTATGCTCAAAGTTCTTGATGTTTCGATAAAGCTTTCTACTTAAATGATAATATATGGCGGGACTGTTACCTACCAAATCGTACTCTTTAAGTTTTTTCAGCATTATTTCAATGTAATTAGAAGAATACCAGTCATCATCTTCTACGACGAGGATATAATCGGCATCTGTATGTTTTAAACCGACTTTTAGATTTTCACAGAGGCTATGACCCTCTCCGTCTTTTGGAGTTCTTTTGATAATCTTTTGTCTGTAATCTGAGTAATCATACTCCTCGTTTCCATCATTGACGACAACCCATTCAAAATTACGATGAGTTTGTCTACCCATCCATTTTTGAGTAAGATCGAACGCCTTAGCACGATTCCTTGTGGGTGTAATCAGAGCAACTTTTTCATCAGTTTGCTCGACAGTTTCTAAGATCATCCCCGTGGTTAGCGAAACAAGAGCTACCGATCTCCATATGGATTTCTCGAACGTATATTCACCATTAACAGACATGTCTGAATTAGGATTGGTTGCTAAAAAAGACATTGCCTGTTGAACATCTTCTTTCGTCATCCATGCTTCACCACGGCCAAAGGTCACGAAATCATATCCTTCTTCTCTACAGAGGGAAAAGAGTTCTGGAAAGTTTTCAACATCAATTTTTGGTACACTCTTGATTCTATATGTTTCAAAATAAGGCAGGTAATTTCCTTGAATAATTGAAACAATTTCAGAAGTTATTTTACCTTCGACAACAATCAATATTCCCTGGTGGTTCATTTCTTCTCCAAAACAGTGAGTCCGTGGTTGTTAGTTAGGTACATCTGTAGTCGCCAGTCGGAATTTGCTTTTAGGAACTCAGCGATGGCTCTCCATACTCCCTCTTCTTTACCTTCACCATTATCACCATATGTTGTGGTGTCATGCAAAACAATGTACTTCTTTGCTTTCGAGGCATGTTTGTTCAAATCAGCTTTCATGCGTGAATATGTATGTGGTGTATCAATGAAAAGAAGATCGGTTTCAGGAATATCTGTTTCCTGACTATCATTCACGAAATGTCTGACGTTTACACCTATTTCTTTAGCTGCTTCTTGCACTTCTTTGAATACAGGAGAAGGTGTTTTGTCATAAGTATTTACTACTTTTGGCCGTCCAAAGGCAAAAGCAGCAGTTGAACTTCCAAGATGTGTTCCCATTTCGGTGACACTATCACAAAGTGACGCAAGTCTGGACAGCAATTCGATGTGCTGATTAATATCTGTTTTATCAGTAAATGCTCTGGTATAGAGCAACTTAATCTTCATTGGTTTAACCTCATACATGTTTTCGGTGACAATTGGTTTGCTACATTTCCCAGTAGCCCTCATTACCGCTTCTTCAAAGGGTAGATAATCAAACGATTTTAGAGCTGAATCCTCATAGCAATTATATACGCGACAACCAGAAGCTTCCATTGCCGGTCTAATTGCTGAGAGTCGGTCGTTTAAAATCTTGTAAGTTCGGTTGTTGTTTCTAATTGAACCAGAAGAACGATATTGTGGAAAAGCGTAATTGTTTGTTTGGTCGACACTCATTTTGAAATCGGCACCAAGCAGATAAATCTCCCCTGCCCCAAGCCACCAGAGCAACTTTAAAGCTACAAGGAAAACGCTTCTGCTACCCGCGTGACCAAATTCATCAACTTCCTTCTCAGAATTTCCCCAGTTAAATGTTTCCTCTTTAAGAAAAGAAGAACTGGAATATTTAGCATTTCTCCGATAATACAAAACCGATGGAGAATCTAAAACTGTTTGAGATGATGGTATGATGGCCCCATCTTCATTTCTACATGAAAGCCTGGCACCCTTGTGCCCCTCAGGAGCGAATTTAATTATTTGAGGGTCTTGCCATATATGTTCAAGGAAGTTTGTTGGACTATCTACAAAAGTCCAGAAGTTGGGTCTGAACACCGCAGGTGAATTGTTCAGACCCATTGTAACGATTCCTCTTTGATTAAGTAAATCTAAGTTGAGGTCGTTTAAAGATGGTCCACTGGCAATAAGAAATGCCGGTGAACCATTCAATAAACCCTCAAGAGGAACACGTTGTGCCGTATTATTCAAAACCCAACATTTAGGTCTATCCATCTTAAATAATCCGAGCGATTGCCGGGACCTTCATCCTTTCTAATTGTGGTGCTGCCAGAACTATGACTTCGATACCCCTACTATATGGTTGAGGTGTCTTAGTTAATCTTTCAAAGCGCACACGTTTATTAAAAGTCTTCAATAGAGCTGACTGTTCGGTTGGATCAAAGTTGCCTGATTCATCCTTAGTAATAGGAATATAGTCTTCTTCCCTTGCTTCACGATACCAGGCAATTCGATAACGCCGATCCAATTCGGTCAAGCGATGATCGAGTGTCGTATCAACCAACTCAAACATATTCACCGGTGCTCCATGAGGAGGTAAGTAAATAATCTTCCAGAGTGTTCCTGGCGGCATTCCTTTTTCTGCGTCGTCGGCATCATCAGGATCACAAGGTACAAACACACCAGCGATAATTTTACCAACCACAGGTTTGTCTCCAATCAATCTGATGACTGGACAAGTAACCGGATTGTAAGGAAAACCAATTATGACTGGACAATATCGAGAATTCCATCCGAGTAAAATTCCTCGTCCATATGCTGGATCATTTGGATCGTATGGAAGTGAGCCGGTTGTCAGACAGTAAGATAATCTACTACCTGAAACAAACTTTTCAAGATATACACCTGATGCTGTGTCACTTGGAATCCAGCATTCCCCATCCCATACAATGTAAGGAGGTAAACAGCTCAAGTCGGTGATTCCATATACTGTTTGCAACAAACTCCTTTCAATCCAGAAGCAGACTCCGTCATCCCATTGAAGTGTTGCAGGTTGAATATAACGTGGGCACCAGGGATCGGTTGCTCCACTACCAATTGCAATACCAGGATAGGAAATCAAATCATAGGTACTGGGTAATGAACCATTTTGGATATAACACATCGTGTCTACACTCAATTGCTGTTCAAGATAAACTTGATTATCAGCAACTTCCGTAGCTGGCACCCAACATAAAGTATTATTGTTGAGCACAAGATATTGTGGTAAATCAGAAGGCTCAAGACCAAAAGAATCAAGGTAATCAATTAGGATACAAAAGTCTTCGGAACATCCACGAGGAACGATTGGTGGTCCAACCTCTGTCGAGCACCACTTGTTTCCGCAGATAGCCAGAGCACGGTTATCCCAGTCTGTTACATCATAAGGCCATTCAGGACTTAGATTTCCAACTTCCTTGAGTTCATAACAAAATCTTTCTGTCCCAACAGTCTTTTCGAGATATAACCCCGTGGTTGGCTCACTTGTTTCTGGTACCCAGCACTGTGAACCACTAAGCCATGATAGAAAATCAGGTAATAGTTCGACTCGTATACCATAATGGTAACGAAGCTCGGCAATTTTACCACAGAAAGAATTAGTACTTGGTCGCCATACTATGATAGGCACTTCTGTCTTCTTAGTACACCACGGACCATCAATGGTGACGAAGGAAATACCACCATACCCATCCACGGGACAGTTAGGTTCAGGTGTAGAGCCTTGTACTAAAGAATAACATACAAGATCACCATTAACAGATAACTCAAGATAGCTCACCGAAGTATCCGTCGGCTCCGTGGCCGACGGAAGCCAACAACCCGTTACGGAATCCCATACAAGGAAGGGAGGAAGCATATTGGGAGTAATACCGAAATCTCTTTCTAAAAGTTCTTTATCAATACAGTAGCAGGTACATCTGTCACAACTACAATACCACGTTGGTGAATCATAGTCTACAGGACACCACTCATGGTCGTTTCTGAGTAATCCTCGATTACACCAGTCACTTGCGTCATAAGGTAATGAACCTGTGCCCTGATAAATTACTTCGGTTGCTGTTACACTCTTCGTCAAAGAGTAATCAGTTGTAGCTACATCATTGTCCCAGCAATAACCCTGGAAATTGATTACAGCATCTAATAAAGAATCAGTTGGCTCAAGACCATAACGATACTTTAAATTCTCTATGCTAACAACAAACTGATCATCAGCATCACGATAGATGAGTAATGTTTGTGGGCGAGGTCTTACTCCCCACGGTGATAAACCACCATATTGAATAGCATCATTGGTGTCTGCGGTTATTGCATATGGTAAGGCTCCACCAGGTACGTATACAATACGGTCTGGTGTAGCAAGAATCTGTTTTTCAAGGAATGTAGTACCGGCGATGTCCGAAGGTACCCACTCATCTACTTCCCAGTTAAGGTAATCCGGTAAGCTATCGGACGAGTTGATATAAAGCCGTGACTTCACATCGAAGTCAAGCATTACGAATCCGGCGTCATCAGCATCGTAAACAAATGCGAAATTGTCTTCCGGCATTCTCTCAGGGCAGGGCGCACAATAAGATACTTTTCCGTTTGTTATTGTGCGCGTGAGATAAAACGTGTTGTCTTCCGGTGGATTGTTTTTCAACACCCATTCTCCATCGAGCCACCACCAATAAGGAGCGAAGTCCTCTATGTTCCCGGTGTTCTTTGGGAAACGTAAACCGCCGCAGTTGGCCAAAATCTCCTGAAAAGCGGCACCTGCACCGGCACCACTTCTTTCTGTTTCGAGATATTGGCCACCAGTTGTTGCGGCGTAATCTTGCATGATCTCAACAATTCTCTGGTTATAGTAAGTGGGAACATAAACCGCGGAAACAAGGATGCCTTTTTCCATAGCTTTTACAGCCATTTCATGAGCGAAGACATCGTCTCGACCATCTTCATAACCTGATATGCCAATATCATGGGGATGAGCGTCAGTTACCAGAATAGCAATCTTTAAGACATTTTTCCTAAATGGGGTAAAGTCTCCATTCTGACCTGGGCGTTCTGCTAACTCATCTACAACCGTTTGTAATGCGGCGGACGAGGCTTCAGGCTCGTCGCCACCGCCGCCAGCCGTTAGCGCGGAAATAGCAGCAATTACATCGTTGTCGTTTTGAGCACCGAAAGGAACATGAACCGTTACATCATCTTTGAAGCTGACCACGGACATTCGGTAGTCTCCACCTGAAATTTCGTGGATCAAGTTCATTGTGTCAAGTAATTCATTCTTAACACTTTCTAATGTTCCGCCCATGCTACCCGTGTCGTCAATAATAAACGCTACGTCGGTAGGACCACATAATGAACCTGGTTCATTTCCTGTGGAAGCTTCGGCCACAAGGTCAGAAACAAAACAGTTCAAGAATCTGTCCCATGTGAACATTACTGGACGACCATCATAATCTACTTCAGCGATGTACTGGTTCTCGTAATCAACGACCTTGTTTCCACCTGTTCCACTGATTACCTTATAGCCGATGACCAAAAGCTTCCATACGTCAGGATTGTCTGTTGGATAAGGTGTGGCTTTAGTAACACGAAACTCAAAATCAAGTTCTCGCCATTTTTCTCCGTCCGTAAGAGCAAATATTGGTTCTTCTGAACGATAGGCGTCAGTTACAACCCCTTTATCGTTAGGCACACCTCTTCCTCTCTTACCGAATAACAACATATTGTTGTTAACATTTATTAAGTGTTGCCATTGATACTCACGGGCATCAAATTCACGACTTGTGTCGAGAACGGTTGTGGTAATATCACCCGTTTCTTTTGTTTTCCTTTGCCAACCAGACGAGCCGAGGCTAACCAACCCCTGGATTGCATTTTCATATCCAGTTGGTTTTTCCTCTACTACTCCCCATAGGTTGTTCATCCATTTTTCAATGGACATGGGTCCATGAAAAGGTGTGCCTTCTGACGCGTTTTTCTGATTACCATTTACTTGATAAACGGCATTAAAGAATGGCGATACAGAAGAAAATGAACCAAGCTTTTCTCCGGCATAGTAAAGAGTATTCCCGATAGATTTTAATGCTTGTCCACCAGGAGAACCAGATGTGTTTAAAGGATAAGACAACAACCTGGTAGTAACAGTTGGACGATTGACGAACAACTTGTAAAGAGTGGTTTTGCTTAATAAGAATACATCACCGTTATCAGAAATCTCAATAGATGTTGCAGAGTGATCCTGTAATGAACCCTCGACAGTTAAAGAGAAAGGATTAGGTGTTGTGGCAATGACTACCGCTTCAAGACCTGAATCAGTAGAGACATTTTCTTTGATGTTCCAAAGAGTTATGTAGTTACCCTCTGGAGTAGATCGTTCTCCAGCAGCTAATATACTTCCAGCTTCAGCCAGTACAGTACCGTCATTTTGCACGAGATCGTTTTGAAGATATATCACTTTGTTGATATATCGCATCATGGGATCAAGACTGTAATAAATTCGGTTTTCTCCAGCATTTGTGATAGATTCCTCAAACATTTGCCATTCATTAATAATGATTTCTGTTCGAGGCCCAACCACGGTGTCTTCATCAAAGTAAACTGTTTTACTTTGACTGGCTGTAAACTTAATTCGATAGGATTTATATGCGACATCATTCTCAAAAGCAAAGAATGAAACCTGACCGTGCTTAATAGTGGAGTTTGTGATTACTTGGAGAATATCAAATGTGGCGAAATCATCATTAGATGCTTCAAGTTGCCATGATTTAGGGAGCCATGTGATGGGTCCACCGATTCCACATAAGAGCGCATAACTCTTGATTATCTTTTCGTTTCCTGTGCCGTAATCAAATGTGAGGTATGCTGGGAGTTCTCCACCATCATCATTTTGATTTTTAGTCGTCCAGAAATCATTTCCAGTACCATTAAATGCATTTTCAGCGAGATCATCATTGTAAGAAGCTGATGAAGTACCGCCACCCTGTGCTTGATCCACAAATACTGGGCGCTCAATGCGATATAAGGTTGGTCCTGCTGTGTTTATTGTAGACTCGTTATAAGTCCATGTTGCAGGTAAAGAAGAGGAGTCCTGACATAGAATTTTTAAAGTTGTCCATTCTCCATCTGATTCACCAGCACCAGTTAGATAACCAATCCACTTGGGGTTGTCTTTCTGTACACCTGAAGCAAGGATTGCAGCTCTTTGTAGAAGCAAAGGGTGATTGCGGTCAGAAGGTACTTTTCCAATGTTATAAAAAGGATCATATACCCATGATTTACCATCTTCAATATATGTTACAGCAGCGGTTGGTTTGTATCCAGGAGGAAGCAAATAAGGTTGTTCCGCTCTAACTTTTATACGAAGTAACAGAGAACCTGGTGAAAGCGTAAACACACCACTGGTGATTTTACCATCGGTGGCAGCACTCTGTTTAAATGAACCGGCGGCCATTATGTACCCGGTTTCACTCTCTTGAATTTCGTAAAGGTAAGTTGGATTTACTGAAGCGGCTGCATTATCGAGGGAGAAGGAAAATCTGTATTCGCCCTCTTCTACAATTTGTACTCTATCTCCCCCGTGGGTTGCTTGTGTAGAAGTCCCTAACAGCTTTAAATCACGAATACGAGTCTTAATAACAGGAGAATAAGCACCACGGACTAAAGCACCTTTACCACCGGCTCTACCTTCTGTAAGAAAGTCCCAGGTTTCAAAGTCGCTTTCCCACGAATCTGTTTGAGCACAAACCCAGTATGCATCAGCAAGACGGAAGGTTTCTTTTGCAATAAAAGTATATACCTTTCCATTAACTACGTGTCCCTGTATGGGCTTGATGATGTCAACAATGTTAACCTTTGGATTTCTTAGTGCCATGTTCTATTTCCCTGTAGATGACTTCGGTAAGATGATTTACCAGTTTCTCTCTGTTTTTCTTAAAAGTGGAGTCTGCATAATTCCTTTTACCTTTTGTGCTGAGTTGAGGAATTACTTTACATTGTATATGTGCATCTAAAGGATGCATTAAGTAGTGGAGAAGTTCGTGGATAATAACTTTCTTTCCAAAGGCATTCTTTTTAAGTTCGGTACTTAATTCAATACTACAATTACCTTTTGGACAATCTGAAAGAAACACACCCCACCATGACGAACGACCTCCCGGTTTCTCTTGAAAAGAAACCGGGAGGTCTGATATATCAATATCCAGGTGATTAGCTACCTTATGCAAATATGTCGTTATCCACGCGGGTATCTTCGAGTCCAACGCGGTGCTTTTCGTACCAGAGATATTTTGCTGCTTCGAATCCTGAGGTCCAGTCATCATAACCGTAGTCATAAACCTTAATCTTTGGATTTCTATCCCAACCAAATGGACTCGCCAAAATAAAGTTGCAGATACGCATCTTACCAAAGATAGGTTGAAAATGATTGCGATATGCGCTAAGCTGATATTTATTTTTTACGGTTGCCTTCATTGGAAATTTGAAGGAGTTCTTTTTGAACTTTAAGTCAGCAAGCAGCAGTTCGCCATTCTTTAAACGAAGCAGTTGGTCGGCTGTTCCTCCATACCCAAGAGTAGCATCAGCAAAAAATTCTTCGCAAAAGATGGCTGAATCAACATTTTCGTCCACCCATTCAAAATAGGGTTGAACCATTTTTAAATGCTTATCAGTGTATTCACAAGTAAATGGTAAGTTTTGTACATAAGCTTCCGCTAAATTGTGACAGATACTACCAAAATCAGCACTTGTGGTATCTTTATAAGCGAGAGCTTCCGCTTTATCGCCATTTTTAATGTAATGTTCTACGCAATTTTTAATGTACCATTTCATCAGGTACTCGCCTTCGTTGATGATGTCAAGAATTTCAGTCACCGAAGGAACAAAACCTTTTTCGAGAGCAGCCCAGACTTCCCAATCTTCTCTGACTTCTAATCTCTCACAGGTTTCAGGACAATATAATCTCATTTAAATCTCCAAACAAATCCGCGATGGGTTTTAGTGATACCTCTACAACATTGACTAACTCTTTTTCTACTAAAATTACCAATTTCTTCGGTATCTTTGATAGAACCCCATTCTTTAACCAAAACGTTTTCCTTTGTGTATTGACACACTGATTTGTGGTTGGCCCTGTTTGTTTTGTCTACACTTTGTTTACTTCTTTTGACCCCTAATTTTGCGTTTCGGAGTTTTTCTCGTACTTCTTCTGAAATTTTATATCCAAGATAGCCTTCTCCACCATCCTAACTTCGCTCGTTTTGGGGTCAACCAAGGCATATATATGTGTGTCCATTAAGTCACCTCATTACTAATTATACCGGATCAGGAGTGGTTTGTCAAGCTTAAAACTTCCATTCTCCGGTTGTATCATCGTAAAGCCAGTTAGATTCTCTTTCAAGAACTGGTGACTCAACAGTTGCACCATCAACTTCAAGGTTGATGGGGCCACCAGCATCTTCTGGATTCTGCCCAAACTTCCCACCGATGACATATGCACCATCACTACGGAGTAATGCAGCAGGATTAACTTCTCCCACACCCAAATAGGTTGTGCGAACGATGTCTGACACCAAACGCTCAAGGGAAACACGGTCACCCTGCTGAATAGAAGCGATTTTTTCATCTAATTTAGATAAAATATCCTTTTCTATTCTCAAAACAGCCTTGTAAGTGGATTCCCAAGACACAGAAACGTCTGCGGGATTGAATTTAAGTTGGTCAGCGTTTCCAAGAACGACACCAGTTCCTCCTCCGCCACCGCCGTTTCCTCCGCCACCGCCACCTGAACCAATCAGAGTTGTGAGGTAGTTAAGGTCAGCCTGTAACGAAGCAAGTGTTGGAATTTTATCAGCTACCGATAAGTCAATAGCCGTAACAAGACCCGATTTAATTTCCACTGAACCTATGATCCATCGGCCATCAGGTCTTGGTGTGATTATAGTGGTATCCCAAATAATATCATAGATGACACCACCATCGTCATCAGACCTTGCGGCCATATAACCATAGTACTTTCCGTCTGTTAAGAAATCAGGTGAGTTTTCGCTGTCTATTTCAAACTCATTTAAATCACTTGCAAGTGAGAAGAAACGCGCACCTGGAAACCAGTTTGCGTCATCTGTCCCCACACCTGGTCCAGATTGAAAATATCCAGGTGAAAGAAATAGAAGATTGTTATCGGGAGTATTTGTTGTAAGATCACACCCAACAATTTTTCCAACACCTTCTTTTAGATAACGAGCAAGAGAGTCTTCCTCGTCTTTGGTGTTGATATAATCGTTTGCGGCGTCGAGTTCAGCTTGAAGTGCTGCCGTGAAATCTTCACCATACAAAGGTGTAGTCAGTGAAGGACGAAGAGGATAACGCTCTCGAAACGAAGTACGGAAAAAATAAACGGTTGAAGTAGTATCATCTGCCACTACCTCGGTTCCGGTTGTGTCAAGCTTACCATGCAAAAGCCACTGGGCTTCGTACACCGTGGATGGCGTTAAATCTTCCACATAGAAAACTCTAACACTCTTACTTAAAACATATTCAATCCAGTCTGTTTCTCCACTTTTACGTATACGAAGGGTATATGTTTGTGCAATAGCTGTTTTGTCGGCGTTGCTATACCTTTCGGTCGCAAAGGCTACCTTAACAGAGTGGATACGAATTGGAATTGGTTGATCTGGTATTTCAAAAGACATTTTACCTGTCCCTAACTACTAAAAAGTAGCGATTGGCTTTTCTCTTAGATAAATTTGCGGGTACGACAACATCTTCGCTATCAGGTCCGTAATCACTAAAACCTAACACGAATACCCTTCGGGTAGCTCCATCGTATTCGACAAATGGAGACGGTTCAGAGAAGTCTGATGCTCCAACAGAACCCGATGGGTTACGTGTTGATTGAGTGGGTAGCGCAGAATGGCCACCCACTCGATCTCTCAACGCTTGAAGGAGAGCAGATAATTCATCACGTATTACAATCATTCTGTTCCTCCAGCAGCTATCAGATTAGATAAAGCTTTTTGTTCAGCTTTATTTAAAGGCGTAATAACTAAACCCATACGATGACTTTCTGGTTCCGGTTGAACATCGAGAACTTTCCATGACATACCAACTGCTGCTGCAATATCACCAGTAGTTTCACTTGCACCGCCAATGGCAAAAAAGCCATTGGCGTCACCAAACATTGGTTCAGCTAATTCATACACACCGGTACCAAACTTCTGTTTCATTGGGTCTGGTTCAACGAATATAACATCTCCTGGCATCAGGAAGACATTAAGTGGAATTTTGGTTGTATACTCTTCACGTATAGGAAATACTTTGTTGTAAAGGTAGAACAATTTCTGTATCAACTCATTACGAGTCTTAGCCTCAGGCATGTCTACTGTTGGCATTTCCTTATGGTGACCAAGGTAGTGAGACTGTTGGTTCATAGAAATAACAGTATCGTTTTCCAGGTCTTCGCCAGGATCAGCGTGAGCAATAACTTCCTTCTTTTTAAATCCAATGGTCATAGGCTTTTTGGTCTTTGGATCAGGAGCACCAGTCACCTTAACCACAGAGAAAAAGTCAGCCATAGTTCTCTTTCGAGTAATAGGTTCAAAATATATGTATTGTCTCACACGTTCAGGATCAACCTGAGACGGTTCAGGAATCGGGTTGGTACCACTCGGTGGTTGTGACAATTGCTCTTCGACTAATTCAGCCGAGCGCCGGCTGCGATAGATGAAGTAGTTTCCCCAACGGGGGTCTTTACGTAGATTAAATGGACCATCCAGGCGGACCTTACCTGCTTGGCTTACCCACAAATTATCTTCACCAAGAGCACTAAATCCATAGGTACCTAACAAAGTCATTACTCCTTCGAGTCTGTTCCTCTGATTATCCCATGTAAAGCTGCTATGCTGTCCAGGAATAGAGATAGGAAGAATCTTCTGGTTGTTCTGACTGTTGTTTGAAGTTGTTCCAGTAAAAATCGTTGTGGGGCTGATTTGTGTCATTTGTGATGGCATGTATCCACCATTACGCAGCATGACACGAACAGCTTCTTTATAAGGGTAACCTTCCACGATGAGATTTTCTGACATTAACTTGTCTTCAAGAAAGCGTAAGTTATCAGTTGCGTTGAATGTAGTCCTTGTACCCTTAGTTTGATAAATACCACCAGGAATACCAGAACCGGCGTCACGAGGCTGTGTTACCGTCAACAAATCACTTGTTTGTGAATCTGTGATATAACCATCCGTCATAATATAATATGGCGTTTCTTTCCACCAATAGATGATGTCAACCAGCTTTCCTGATAAGAAATCAGGAATTTTCTTAGTGTCATCATCCGGTATTTCGTTTTTATATGTGAGGGTGACCTGATAAATTAATCGTCTTTTACCTGAGTCAAATGTTGGCTCTACAGTAATATTGTAAGTATCCTGATCGAGCACATGAGGGGTAACAACTACAGGCGCATCAGTTTCCTTGTCATAAGTAGGTGCGTCCCAGTTATCGGCTTCTGCTAAAATGTTAATGAAGCCGCGGAAAAGAATTGGTACCGCAGAAACAATTTTTGTTTCCGGGTCTTTCCAGATGGGTGTAAGCATTATTCGGATGTGGTACATCGAATAACCTACTGTCATTTCTTTGATTTTGAATGGATCAGTTAGATTACCACTGTTGAATTCATACCATGTGGTATAGTCGTCAATATCCTTCGGGTCCACCGCACCCGACAAAGCCGCAGGAACAATATCAGCGTAAATTGTTCCCCCCTTAGATTGGATTTGTCCGTAATTCTTTACATGAGCTGTCAAATTAGGATAGCCAGGCAAGTTCGTAATTAAAGAAACGTGAGTTTCCTGTCCGATTACTGAACCCTCATCCACTTGCTCAAATTTTTCACAACTAAGAATTGACGGGTCTGGTTTGTTGGCTTTTTCTGGATCAACGGTTCCGGTTCCAGTAGCCGGAACCGTTGGTAGGGTAGGTGGTAGAGAAGTACCTCCACCACCTATCTTAAATTTATTCTCAGTTAATACAGGAATATAAATTGTAGCACAGTTTGCACGACATTCATCGTAAGCAAACGTAAAGCTTCCTCCGGTACCATTTATCTTCACTTGATATGGTGCAGTAGGCGACTTTCCACCACGCAAGATGAATCCATAAGAATCCTTGCTAAGAAGACGAACATTGGTATCCGTATTCATGTATTTGTTTACTTTAGTATTCTTCGAAAGAAACTCTGCGTCTTTGAATACATGAATATCCTTGGTTGATCCTCCATCATTCGAAAACTCAAAGAGAACTACACCAATACCATAGTCAACTATTTTTATGTAGAGCGGCTTATCTACAGCCTGTGTGTTCATTAAATAAACACTATCGGTCTGGCTATATATAACTCTCTCAAGTGCGGAAATTCTACGCTTTAAAATCTCATCAAGTCCACGACTAACCTTAATGCGGTGAATTTCCTTGTTTATCGCATCCAGTTCAGTCTTCATTGCGGCTTTTTCCGCCGGAGTATTCACAGGAGGCTTGCGACCCTTACGTAAATCACGATAGTGCTTACGTCGAGCATGTTTCTTATCCTGTTGAGTCTTCAATTTATCAATTTCTTCCTGAGCAGCCGCAGTAACTTCATTGATGGAATCCTGCGTGGTTAGCGGAGGGTTATTCAATGTAAGTTTAATCTTCATGGCTTCTAACGCCATTTCTGCATCCGTTACGTTAGCAAAGTTGTTATATTCTGCTTGCAGGGCCGCGTATATCTCAGGAGAAAGATACTTCTGTGCATATGTAGTCAGGTATTGCTGAACTTCCTGCGCAGACCTTTTTCTCTTGATTTCAATTTGTTGACCTTTATCCAGAGTTACGCGTAAAAATTCACCTACGTCGAAGTGAATACGTGAACGCTCCATGTTCTCTACACCGCTTTCCATGAATAACTTCAGGTAGATTGGTTGACCAGCATCAAACTTCTTCAAGCAATCAATTTTAAAAGGTGTAAAGGGCTGTGACTCTGTGCGCTCAATAGCGGAAAGGCCAGGAAGTCCAAAAACTTCCTGGTCGCCTTCTTCAATATCAAGATTATTCTTTAATGAAGCCTTTTGATCACCAAGAGCACCATATGCGGTTAAGTCCGGTGAACCGTTATTCATACTTGCTTTAACGGTTGGGTCGCTCATAACTGCCGCTAACTTGGTTTCAAGATCAAGCAACACGGTGTTACCTGGAGAAGTAGGCGGTGTAGTACGAGGAAAGATCGTCTGTAGTTGAATACCGTTCTTGAAACTTGTGTCTTCCTGAGTACGATGATCATTAATTAAAGTAAGCGCGTTAGATAAGTCCTGGGGACCACCGGCTTCAATAAGTTCTTCTACTTTAGAAACACCAGAAGATGATGACCAAGTAGAAGGATTTTTAATGATGTTAATCTGTCTTTCGGTGAGCTTTCTCCAATACTCATTCAAAACTTTGATAGTTATGTTTGTGATATAAGAGCGATATTCATCGAAAGAGTTACCCACCCTGGCTGGCTCAAGAGTAGGACCAAGTGCCGGAGAAATTGTTGATGTGCCTGAGATGGACTCAATCTGTTCAGCTTCAGCAGACAAGAAGATGTTATTCATTTCGAGCCAATACTTATAGATATTGTTCGACATGAAACCCTTATCCAACTTTGCCAAGTTGAACGAAGACTCTCCAAGGATACGAAATGTTTGTCCTGGATACTTAGGTTCAGGTATAGCACCTTTTACAATGACGCTATAACACTCTTGTATACTTCGATGAGTGCGAATCTTTGAAGACATTAACCAACCTCTTGTTCTCGCCAGTTCTTACCACCGTCGTATGAAATCAGACGATGGGCTGGGTTCTCCTGGCCTGTTTGTAAACCGTTTATGATAAGTGTAGCTGTGGCCGATTTCATTGTAACGAGGTCGAAACCATATGTGTTTTCTTTTCTTTTTTCGGCTACGTGCATTATTGGTCCCTCGTTTTTCTGGATAAACAGGTGCTTACCAGACTCACCGAGGTAGTATCTCGCTCCTTGGTACTTTACGCTATCAAGAATTTTGATTAACTTATTGCCGTCGAAAATTGATTCTCGGAATACTTCACCGTTAAGGAATTGTTCTTCCCAGTGTTTTCCACCATCATGTGATATGAATCGGTGGTTCTGTGCGGCAATCGTCATGTAACCACGACCGGGTGTTTGGTCTTCTTCGATGCGATAGTCGTTATCCTTATCTTTTCTACCCACGGGGTAAATATAATCCCAGCTATCACGACTTGTCTGATAGAATAACCAGTCACCTTTCTCAGCTAATACCTGTATTTCACCGGTATTCTTACGCGTCACATCAAGCAGTGCGTAACCTTTTTCTTCATTAAACAAGCTTTTCTGAGCATTATCCTGTTTAATGTAGATATAAGGATCATAGTTTCCCATTCCATCCGAAATGTAAACACTGATACCGTTGTTTTCTTGAGTCAACGCATAAATGGGTCCACCCCTTTTACGAACGAGTAGAGCGCCACTTGCACCTTTGATGACTTCCTGATGGCCGATTTCAGAGGTCATATTTCCGGTGTCGTCGGCTATCCTCTTACCGATTGTGATACTACCGTTTGCGTTAGGTTGCACGAGGTGATGTACACGATTGGGTGTGCGAACACTGCCAACCACGGTATTACCAAGTTCATAAGAAAACTGCCATTCGGCAGCACGTCCTCTTTGTGTGAAAGCAGTCGAGGAAAAGCCGTCCATAATCAATTTAAGTTTAGAACCATTTGGAATTCTAAACTTATAGATTGGACTGTACCACCAGCTACTTACGATACCGCCGTTGTCCGTGAACTCGTTACCGTTGTTCGGGTCCAGTGACCCGAACTCGGCTCTGTTACCCCAAAGCATTGATTTATAGGTTGGATGATCGGGTGTTAGTTGTCCAGGATTCTTATAATTTAAAACCGTGTCAAGACCACCAATAGTCATTGTCTGTATTTCACTTCGACAATGGTTGTTATTGAAGATTTGAACGCTGATGGCATCACTATAAGTCACTTCGCTTCCAGAGACAGCTTTGATGCGATAGAAGTATTCCTGTCCAAATTGCGCGGAAGTGTCCGTAAACAAATAGCGTGTAGTAGAACCGGGCTGCAACTGCATTCCGCCGGGAGGACCAATATTTGGAGCATTCCAGTTAATCGTAATTTGCCCATCCTGGCTACCATTATCAACTCCTCGGTCAATAAATAATTTAACCGGAGCAGAAGGATCATTAATGTTCTTTGGTAAGCCATCATAAATAATGTTTACACCCTGTTCAGGGGCACCATAAACGTTACTCTTAGCTATCAGTAATGGTGGATTAGGAATTTCTACAACATAGTCATCAGGAATACGCTGCACACGCTTGGGTTTATATGCATCAGTTCGATCCTGTCCCTCTGTCCATAAGAAGTCGTTAAGGCTTGCACCGCCCAAACCACCAAAAATGAAGAACATGGCGTTGATACAAATATAAACGCGCTGCCAGAAGATTGTATTTCCACCTGGGTCTTCGATACGATACTCGAATACACCCAATTTATTTTGTAATACGATATTGGGAACACTCATTATAGGCGCGACAGCACTCACGGGAGGTAGCATTCCGGCTCCCTCCCGTGGATAGGCTTCCCAAAAGATATTTTTCTTTAACTGAAATGCGGTGATGTCTCCACCACCGGTATCAAGCTGATAAACCCATATCTTTCGTGTAACAAGAGGAGGACCGAGGTCTAAAACTTCCTCGGCCTCATCTGTTGACTTGAATGGTTTCCAGTTTCCAAAAGGTGCTTGCATTACGTAGCCTTATTTAATTGGAATCGGTCACGCTTAATGACCTGAACGTTTACAGTATAATCTGAGTCCTGCACGTAGTTGGTTTTAACAGCAGGGGTACCAGCGGCAACCGATGCACCCTGTATTCTTCCCAAACGCTGCATTGCCTCAGCATCGCCACCAGCTTTGTAGTTACCACGACCAAAGTCGTAAGTATCCGCATGATTCAACCTGTTCATCAAAGTGTTTGGTAACACATGTGAACCTTGAGGTAACATGACCGCTTCTGGACCACGTTCTCCTACGATAGTTAAACCACCGGCAGCACCGCCTCGTGCTCTCTTTGGAGTGGCCTCAGCAAGAATTTGTGCTTGTCGAGCTAACAAATCTTTACGACGTGCTCCGCTGAATTTACCAAGCTGTGTATCAGCTAACTCGTTCAAACGAGCTTCGCTTGAAGCCGAAGCGAGTTGCTTGAGAGCTTCAGGTCCCATTACCGCTGAGTACATGTTTACGAAGTTCTCGTCTTTCAAAGCTTGCATACCGGAAGTGTTGATTTTCCAGCGAAGTTGTTCTTTATTCAACTTCTGCAAAGCTTCCATCTGCTCTGACTTCTTAACCTGACCCATAGCCAAGGCACCTGTGATTCTATCCACATCTTTTGATGTGTAAGCATCTTCGATTTCTGCGTTGGCAAGAAATTCCTGGATTTTTTCTCCTCTTCTTTCATTTGTAATCAAACGACTTTTACGGATTTTATCCATTGCTTCTGCGCGTTTTCTTGCTTTCTCTTCAGGAGTCATGTTGACCTTTGCTTTGAGATCATCTCTCAACGCAATTAGGTTTTCACGAGCTTCGTCGGTTCGCATTTCTGGAGCGGCAAACGCTCCAAAGCTACGAGTCTTAACTCCTTCTTTATAGTCACCTGTAGCCGCGGCAATTTGCTCATCAACAACTGTACCGGCAATTTCTTTACGATAACCTGCGATACTCTTGTCAATGTTCTTGGCACTACCATAGGCATTTCTTGAGAAATAAGAACCAAAATATGCACCGGGTAGCGAGAATAGGTTTCCGATGGCACCTACCGCTGTTTCAGCAGCCCACCACAATGGGTTCTTCCATGCTCCATTCTTGAATGGATTCTTGGCCCATGTTCCTGCGCGACCATAAGAAGCAAAATTTTCCTGCTTCTGTTTCTCGGCCTGTAGTAATGCAATTGCTTGCATACTTTCTGATATTCTACCAATAGGCTTACCGTCTGGTCCAACACCACCCATAGTAGCTTCCCATGCCATAGAATCTCGTTCTGTGACGTTAGCCGCAGAGATAAGACCAAATGCAACAGGCGCAGCAACAAGTGATGCGGGTCCTGCTGCGGCAGCAATGCCACCCAAACCAAGCCCACCTAACGCTGCTCCTATCTGAGGTAATGCGGTTACAGCAACAGCACCGAGCATTTTATTACCCGCACGTCCGCTTCCAACTCCATAACCAAAACCACTACCTTTGAAAAGGTTTAATGAATCCATACGATCATCATACCATGAGTCGGTACCGTAGTTTCCTACTCGGCCCATGCGACGTTCGTGTTCTATTCCTGCTTGTTCAACGTCGAGAGTGTCTTTCATTGATAGACCGGCACCAAGTACCTGACCGGCAGGACCAAGAGCATTGAATATTTTTCCACCGGTACCGCCACCTGCTCGAAGCAGTGTCGCACCGACACCTTCAGTAGCAAGTCTGCCTGAAGCAAAGTTTCTACCCCACTGTGAACGTGATAATAGGGACGATACTGTACCACCATCCTTTAATGGTGGTACAGCCATTGTTATAGTAGCTGCTGTAGTAGCACCATCAACAAGTCTGGCTTGATTACGGTATCTTTCGATAATCTCTCTTTCAGCTTTAGCTCTCTGTTGATCGTTTAATCCGGCATCAAGAGCTTCCATCTCCCTGGCTTGCGCCTGTTGTAGGTAGATGTGAGCGGCCATTTGAAGAGTACCAACGTTACCATAGGCTGCCCATGCACGACTACGGAATGCACCAACACCACTTCTTGGAGTACCATCTGCTTTTAGACCCAACGCAAGGAAGTCGTTAGCTGTCATTTGTTGATCACCTAACGCGAAATCCCATGCTCTTTGTCCAAAGCCGCCGACACCTCTTGTGTTGAAACCACCTTGTAGTCCCGCAACACCGGCACCCTGTTGTGCGACGAAGTCCTGGATGGCAAGACGATGGTCACGATAACCGCCATCTTCATAGAATCGCTTGTATGCAGCCGACTTTGATACATCACGAGCACCCGAAGAATCTTGTGTTATTCCTTCGAACATACTTAGGAAGTCTGCGATAGAGCGACCACCAAAGATGGCTGTGGTGTTACCAACGAGTCCGCGAAGGCGTCGCATACGATATTCGCCGCGCTCGTTTGCTGATGCTCCCTCTGATATGTCTAATCGTGTAGAAGCACCAGTCTTACCCTTTTCGTAGTTATCAGGATCAATTAAATTGTTTAATCTGTTACGTAAATTGGTTGCGTCACCACCACGGGTCTCGGTACGCACGATACGATCCATAAGATCGTTAATTAATTCTGCGTTTCCTCGTCCGGTGAATCGGTTAACGTCATTGCGACCTACCTTGGTGGACTTACCTGTACCGAGTACAGCAGCTTCGTTGGCTTTGATAGCCGCAGCAGCTTCAGTAATAGCGTCAACACCGACACTAGCTGGATCAGTGTCAATCCAGTTACCACGAGCGTCTACACCGTCAACAGGCATCCATTCACCCGTGGCCGGCAATCTGCGGAACGATTGTTCCATACCATTAGACAAACGAGTACGAACAACATGGTTACCACGATAGCGGATGGCTTTTACACCACCTGCTTCGAGGCCAACCACGGATGGATCAAGAATACCTGATCCAGTATTGAACCACTCGTTACCAACAGTTGCGTTTCGGTTGATAGCCTGGCTTACACGGAATGACCTGTCTGCACCAACTAATTCTTCTGATACAAAAGAGAATAGACGCTGTTGTTCACTTATTCCTGTTGTGGGATCAACAATACCGGCAAGATCACCGATAGCATCACTGAAGCCGAAACCGGCCAACATAGTTTTTCCGCCACCAACATCTGTACCGGCGAGAATATTAAAACCAGCGCCTCTATGATTAAAAGATGTGGGATTTCCTGTACCGTCAAGTGTAACACCAAATGACTTACGCATTGTTTCCATTACGTCGTCAAATGATAGGTATCTGTCAGCCGTAGGATGACTGTGCATAACTGTTTGGTTAGCATTGTAATCCCAACCGGTTAATGGATCAATTGAAACACTGGATGCATTTCCTGTGTTTGACGATAGAACACCGCGCCCTGCTTGCCATAACACGGCTTGTTCGTTGCCTGTACCGAGCATGGAAGCCATTACATCGGCTGTAGCGGTTGAGTGGAAATCGCCGCCTACGGCCCCAGTAGCCGTAGAAGCGGCCTGAGCAAAGGCGAGACGATTACCATATCTTCCGGTAAACGAACCAGTTGCGTGAGCACTACGAGCAGCAAGAACTACCTGCGCTCTTTCCATATCCTGATCAATTTGAGTATTACGCTGTAGTGCCTGATCGTGTGCTCTACGCGCGGCATTGTATTGTCTGGTTATCTCAGGATCATTTTCACCAGCATTTATACGGGCGAACAATTCGTTGCGTCGTTCTTGTAGGATGTCTAATTGCGTCTTTCCATCGGGACCACGCAGACGAAGCAGATCGCGCTCAATACGAAGTTCATTGAGGTTATGAGCAGCTTCCTGGGCTTCCAGATGACGCAGTTGATTAGATTTATCCGCACCCAGTGGTCGGTTTAATACCTCAGATATATCACGTTCTTTACGTAAGCTACTTAGTAGATCAGTATCAGGTGCCTGAACAACAGATGAACCCGAAAGGATACTTGCTATATCATGAGTACCAGTAGCATAAGTTCTCGATTGTCCACCAAAGGCATTGAACCCGAAGGTCATGCGTGAAAACGCTTCCAATCCTCTCTGTGAGAAGCTGGATGCAAGTGCGGTTGTCTTACCGGTTTGAATATCAGGACTCCACTCACCAAAACGAGCGCGGTAGGGTTCACCAAGTCGAGTAACAACCTCATTCCATGCGTTTGAACGACGCAGGAAGTTGCTGCTATACTGATCTTGCATCTGCGTATAAAACGCATCTTGTAATGCTGTATTTTTTCCAGCTTGACGTTGTGCTGCAATATATTCTGCAATACGTGGTTCACTTTGCCATGCAATTAAAGTATTAGGATCAACTGTGTGAGATACACTTCTCCCAGTCTCAGCTTGCTGTTGTAAAAACGAATCAAAGGTTATAAAAGAGTCTAACGTTGAGTTACGATTTGGCCCACCCACAAAAAGGTTATGGGCCTTAACTCTTTGTAATAAATCGGCTCTATCTGAATCAGATATACCTCTTTTTAATTCAGGTGGTAATCTTTCTTCAGGTACTTCAAGTAAAACATTTCCATTATTATCAAGAAGCGTTTTACCTCTCTGTACCCTAAATCTAGTATCTCTTTCCGCAGAGTCTTCTCTACCAATAGTTGTGGTATAGTTTTCAGGAGAATCCCCGAAACCGCTTAGTGAACTACCTGTAACAGCCGAGAAAGGTAATCCATGACCAAAGTAGGTATCATTAACATTCTGGTGAATCATGAAGTTACCTGACGCATCAGTGTACTTCAACATAGAGTCGGCCCAAACCTCAAATGATCTTTCACCAAGTACTGCTGGTACTCCACCACCACCACGACGGCGTTCAACTAAGTTTTCCTTGTTGGCTGCTTGTTGTTTCTTTAGATTTTCTAAAAGAGTTTCTCCACCTACGTCAGAAAGGTCTACCCAATCTTGATTGTAAGCTTTTTCACGGAAACTATTTAATCTTCTTATTGTTTCTTCATTGTCCGGTGATGCAAGAGCAGATTGTTGTAATTGCTGCGCTAATTCCCGCACGAAAATTAACGGGTTAGCACCACTTTCTCCGTAATTATAACGACCGGAAATTAACCCTTCAACTCTTGGGTCTATGGGGGCCAATTCAGCAGACAGTTGACTTGTTAAAGGACCAGCTCCTCCTTCACCTGCAATAGCCTCAGCTAATAACATGTAGTTGCGAACATCTGTTTTAGGTGCTTTTCCTTCAGCTTCAAATTGAGAGAATGCTTCAGTAAATATACCACCCCATTTACCGGCAATTGTTGATGGGGTTCGAGGAACTGTATTAATTTGTGATACAAGATGATTATAGGTTTTTTCAATATAAGAAGCTTTAGTTGCTTTATCAACCTTCATCCCTTTTGCTTTTAGGTTTTCGTCAACAAAAGTCTTAGCTTGAGCACGTAATTCCTGTGAACGAGTTAGGGCCTTGGAAGTTATCTCACGATTTGCTTCCATTTCTGTCTTTTGCGCTCGAATAGCGTTGAGTTGAAGTTCGTCTTTTACTACATTCCAGGCGTCATTACCGGTTAATGTAGGATCAGCTTGTACCTTCTCCAACATTTTCTGTATAGGATAAGAATAAAATGCTCCTTGTGCATTCGTCTTTCTATCTAAAATACCGAAAACGTGGGGATCAACATCCATTCCTAATTCTGCCATTAGGAAGCTTGGAATTCCAGTTAAATCAGCAACAGCTCTTCTTTGCTGTTCTTCGTTGAAACTTTTAAGATCAGTTCTAAAACCAACTGTACTCGGATGTTGAATCAAAGCCGTCTGCATTTTTTCATGCACAAGATGTTCAGCAGATAAAGAAGGAACACCTTCAAATCCACCAATAAGACCACGCATTATTGCATGACCTTGATTATCAAATTCTGTATTTGCTTTTAATGATGCAATAACTCCGGTTTGTGCATTGGTTCTTGCGGCAACACTATCCTTTTTCTTAGCAGCAGCAATAATACTGCGATGTTCATCAGTTCCAGCTAATTTTTTAGCCGTATCCAGGTCCACACTTGTACGATACATGGATTGCATATATCGGTCTTGTAAAACCTTGATACCTTTGGCTGCGTTTTCACCCGTAGATTCTTTAATGTCGGACCACAGTTCACCAACAGGTTTATCAAATAGTTCTCTTTCAGACGTAGCATCACCGATGGCTTTATGTGGAATACCGGAATTACCAAAGTTATAAGCATCATTGTCTCTAACACGACCTAAACGCTCAACTTTATGCATACGGTGATTAGGAATAACATGAGAGCCTTCCGGTAGAACGACAGCCTCAGGTCCACGCTCACCAACAATGGTAAGACCACCTGATTTACCACCCATAGCACGGTTTTCTACTTCGTAAAGAGGCTTTGAACGATCTCTCTGAATGTCCGGCTGACCAGGAGAACGTAATTCTCTAATTCTGATGGGAGGACCACCAGTATCATCCGGTGCTTCGATTTGACCGGAAGCAATAGCACGAAGAATAGGACGGTTATCTTCGCCTGGGAATTGTAGACGCTCTTTTTGACGACGCTCAATTTCAGCACGAGCAGCCTGACCGAACAAGTCCTTTGTGTCAAGTTCTTGACGAGAGGTGCCGAAACGCTCTTTCATCTCGTCGTTTTCTTTACTGGACTGTCCTTTCAAGTATCTACCAAGCATGTAGGTACCAAGAGTAGCAGCACCAACAAGTGGCATAACACGCTTCATCATGAAGCCGCCAAAGCTACCCTGGAACTGTCCAGACATCAATGAAGCAGTATACATAGCTGTGCTGAAACGCATGATAGGTCCAGCAGCCGCACCGAACATGAGGGCCGTAAACTGGATTTCGGGGCCTAAGCCACCGAAAGCCTTAACCATCTTGTTGGCGATAGGGATAACGTCTCGGCCCATCTTGATGGCACCGAAGATAACGTCCTGCATAGCAATACCAAAGTCAGCAAGTTCTTTGGTATAGGCTGCCATAACCAGACGCCCCTGGTTGGCCGCAGAAGTAGGATACGACTTTAAGAAGTCACCCTGAGCGTTCTGCGTCTGGTTCATGATTTCACCGAAGGCTGCAAGAACCTTCTGTTGCTTATTTAATTCAGAACCAACTTCAGCAATACCGTTTTTGTATGCGTAGTTCTTTAGTGTTGTCTGGTCAAGCGACACACCATAAGAGTACAAAGCACGGGTGTTACCGATCATACCTGACGCGAGGTTGGTCATAACCCTTTCTACAGGTAAGTCATAGTACGAGGACATGTCAATGCCCAACTGTACCATAGCCTTCGACATTTCCAGAGCTTCTCCGCGAGGAATCTTCAAAGCTGTGGCCAGGTTCATGAAGATAGCAGCCTGACGACGAACCTCATATTCGTTCATCGAACTGGCTTTACCAAGACGTTCAGAGAAGTCCTGAATATCTTTGTACATGTTACCGAATGTACGACCGGCAAGGTTTTCTGATTCTAATACGGCAGAACCGAACTTTACTCCGAAAGCGGCTGCCGCCATTTCCATCGAGGAGAATGCTTCACCGACAAACTGTGCTCCAGTGGCAAAAGCCATACTGTTTGTTTGGGCAGTTGTGCCAAGGCGTCCGTACTGTTGACCAACGGTACGGAGCTGGTTCATCATCTGGTTATCAGGTGTTATCGTGTGGGCTTTTTATCCCTCACTTCTTATAGTTTCCTATAAGTTCAGCATATATTTTCATCCTAATAGGATGTTCGGCACTCGTGGAGGGATTATATTCTTGAAAGTTTCACCCTCTATGCGTTACACTGATCTGAACTCTTTAATTTTCAGATTTAGCTCGGTATTCCCATGGTTACCTTTAGGGTTCACCGATTTTGCCGAATTTTCACCAATAAATTACTTTATTGGGGACCATAACCTTAGTGATTTAGCCACTTAACACAAATCTAGTTGCAAGGATGTCGGTGATTTGCAATCTGTTTACCTCTGTAAAACTTTATTCCATTTTCTTTGTAGTAAAGGAAGTCTTGAGTCGACCTGTGCTACAAAATCTTTTGTTTGCTCTTTAGTAAATCTCAATCTAAAAATAGAATTGAAAGCACCAAATGAACAAGGATACTGTACCATTGTCCCAATCCAACTGACCACTTTTGATGTTCCCAAGAAACTCATAGTTTTATTAGTTTCTACGTATCCATCACCATCAAATAATCCACATACGAATGCTATACTACATTCATGATTCAAATTTGTTGGTGGCTCAAGTATTAAAGACTTAGCAGGGATAATTCCAAAGTTTTCCTTCAGATCTTTAATCCACTGTGCTGCTCCACAAACAGTTAATCTTGTCCAGGGTCGAGGATTTGTTTTAGAAAATCCTCTATCATTCATGCCCTCATACAATTTCCCGTTAAAACCTACCTGAGACGCAAAAAGTTCCAGATGAACTTTATCTTTGCTATCCAGTTGGACTGATACTTGTTTATTTCTTGGGGTATCAATTATCCAACCGTCTGCGGCTAAGAACCCTGCCCAATAACTATTCAAAGGTGTTGGGTAAGTAAAGAAAGAAGAATCATACTCTAATTTCTTGTTCTTTTTACCGATAGCTGATTTAGCACATCTGGAACATTTCCAGTTTTCTTTTACGTATTGACGCTTTGTTTCTTTCTCAAGATTACAATCAGGACATTTCACGCAGACTAGTTTGTTAGAGCCTGATGAAAGTTCTAAGGGATTGTAACCAAAAGTAGACAAAGTTTTCTCGAACATTATCATAGCAAACCAGACACTTAATAGTTTTTCAGGTTGCTCTTTATCTTATCCAAGTTCTTACAGTATTCTTCTACACCCTTCATTGTAAAAGTAGTATGTACAGCGTCTTTTGTTGTGTAACCTAAATCTGCGATTGTTGCGTAGATGTTGTATAAACGCTCCAATCGGATTGCCCGTTTTTCGTTAAGTGGAGAACTGTAGCTTCTATCGAGCACAAGTAATCGGGCACCGACAATTTCTCGTATATTATCTGAAGTAGAAAGACCTTTTTCGTCAATAAGTCTTCGTACTTCTTTTTCGTTCAGAAGAATACCTTCATTTCTCATCTCTGACGTTTGTCCAACAAGTAAGCTTCGTAAGATTAAATGAGCCACAATATCATGTGGTTTATCAAATATTTTAGCTATCCACACAACGAGATGAACACCTGTGTGCGCGTTCTTACGAGCGTCGGCTTCCGTAAAGCCGACGGCTTTGAAGAGATGAAAAAATCTGATAAAGTGTTTTTGAGCCAAGAATTCAAGTAACATTATTAAGTCCTGTCTACAATCTTTACCTGAGGTGCCAGAGGATCAGATTCTCGTGGGGGATCAGGTAACGTAATCCACAGCTTTTCAGGTAATTCTAAAGCTTTCATAATAGGTTTAACTAATATGAGTAGAACCTGTTCTGTGCTTGTCTGCCAGTTCCTTGCTATACCTTCAATGGTACGCATTGCTTGTACAAGGTCGTAGCAATAATCATACGCTTCGAGGGCGTCTTCTGTTCCGGCTAAAGACTTCACGATGTCGGTAAAAAATCCACTTTTCCTGGCTTCATCCACAAACGCGAATTCGTATGGACTCATTGCCAATGTAATCAATAGATTATTTAATCGAGCATTACCGTGAGGATTTAAAGTTTTGATTTGATGAAGCATGGCCACGTTTGATGGACCATAATCTTCTCTTGACCAGAATTGACGTGCTATGTCTTTATTTTGATTGAATTCCTTGACACCATAACAAAAATAGAGAATGCTGATTTCCTCGGCAATCTCTTCATCTGTCTGGAAAGTGGTCCAGTCCGTCAAATCAAAATGGGTTTCCTGGATATTATCTATCAATGCCCTCCCCTTTGAGGGGAGGGTCACGATAGTAAATTCGAGACGTGAAGCTTTATGCAAGAATTTGAATTCTAATCGCTCCAACGCCTTCTTTACGTGGACAAGTCCTGTGGAAGACATTACTCCTCCTCAACGGCTTCTCCGTTAGCAACTTCTTCTGCGATCTTAGCGGCAGGATTTTCTTCCTCTTCAGGCATTACTATCCAGCTACGCTCCATGCGCAAGCCCCATGTTTCAGCAGCGGCTTCGGCACCAGTAACGGTGAACATCGAGTCAAGGAATTGATTAATAACCAGCGCGGCTTTAGGATTGAGACGATACTTCTTAATGAGATCATCTACGGCACCTGCAACCGAAAGGATTTTTAATATAACAATGAGCCAACGCCCGGCACCAGCAGTAATCTGTACATCGCTGACAGCTTGCTGGGGTGGTGGGTTAAGTAGCTTAATAGCATTAATCAATTCGATGTTACTGAATCCCCAACCGGGCTTCGTTAACATCTTATTGGCTAAGTCTTTATCTAACTTGGGTTCTGATACACCGTTTACAAGATAGATGAGCTGTCTTTTATGCTCTTCTGTAACATCGGTGCTTTTACGTTGTCCCGTCATTTCGTCGTATTCAACGACGTTTTCCAAGTTTGTATAGGCCGTGGATGGCATTCTTTGAACTTTAAATTCAATACCGGAAGCCTCATGGACAAATGAACGGGTTTCTACTGCGGGGGCACTCAGGGCTTTAAGAATGTTTTCCTGAGTAGGGGCAAGGGCCTGACCCGCCCCCTCATGCTTTTGGTTAAACAAGAGGGGAGCGGGATCAAGCAAATCGGTCTTAATTTCTTCAGACATAAAAAAGGTTTCTCCGAGTGAGTAATTCCTTAAATGAAGTTGACACCCTCAGCTTCTTCGTATGTAAATACTCCGCCGCTTTCGGTAACAGTTGCTTCCTGACCGCTGTAAGGCGCACCAGGGTTGGCTGTGTTGGGGTGAGGTGCCGGAGCAAGATTCTCAGCAGCAGTGTAACCAAGCGCACGAATTGTGGCTCGAACAGTTGCTAACTGATCCTTGGACAAGTCAAGAGAGCTACGCTCAATAACCCACTTACCGAACTTACGAAGGTAATCGGTCTTGAAAAGACCTTGAACAGTGAAGTAGTCAATTACCTTTCCGGCAATCAAGAATTCAATGTCTTCCTTTGCTTCAGTAATATCGTAGGGTAGATATAACTCAGTTTCAAACTGGGGTGGCTCTTCTCGCATTACCTGGTATTGCTTCATGGTCGAACCACCATTGGTGTTTTCGATCACGTCAACGCTACCTGAGTGCGAGCAACGACTCCAGCAGTAAAAGTTCCTGGTATCACCATCAATGCTGATAGTAAGATAACTTACATGTTTACCGTGGTGCTTGTCAATACCGCGAACCGGGTAGGATTCATATCCAGTTACAGTTGCCATTTAAATGTTCTCCTTTTGATTAGAACGAGTTTACTACGCTCTCATCGAAACTTGCACCGTAATCATCGTAGTCATCAGCGCCTTCCTCGGCTTGTTCAATGGCAGTTGTGCCATAACCAAGTCCTCGGATACGCATACGCAATGAGGTGAAGTCATCACGGTTCACATCGGCGTTTGAGCTTTCAATAATGAGAGCACCGAAACGGCAATCATGATCGGCTCCACTGACACGCATAACGTTGTCAAGTAATTCGCAATAGAAACGTTCCAGAATTACACCCGGACGGAAGTCATAGATGAAATCTGAAGCATTTACTCCATTACCGGGAATTGCTGACTCAAGTTCAATTGTGCAGGGTTCCTCACGGATGATTTGATACTGCTTAATTGTCGAGCAAGCGTCTGTATTTTCTCTCAGGTCAATGGAGGTTGTGAAGGTGAGGCGGGTCCACCAGTACAGGTTGCGGTTTGCAGTGATGCTGCAAATACCCTTACCCCATAACTTATCGAAACCGACTTTACCGCCAACTTTGTTTGGCTGAACAGGCATGGTGTTTTCACTCCTTAGGATTCTTCATTCAGTACGTAAGTCTCAAATACCAGCCTCATTGGATTTTGATACTCTGCGCCCTGAAAATTAACGCGTTCGTCTTTTAGTTCTATATTGTGTACCCCTAACTCGGACAGTTCTCTTCGATATTTATCGAGGTTAAAAATCTGTTTTATAGAGCTACACACCTTGGAGGCAATCTCACCATTGGTTCCTAAAGCAATCACCTTACGGGACTGATTAGTTATGCTAATCTGGGGCGTCTTTCTGTCTGGTGGTGCTGGTTTTTGTTCTGTTTCTTCTACTCGAATATCCAGAACAACAATCAACTGATGTTCATTGAACTGACCCATACAGTAAGAGTCTCTGTCGCTACCCAACTTATGTATACGAATGAATACGACTCCGGTTGGTTCTTCTTCCCCAAATTTTATTACTTTTAAACCTTTTTGACCAATACCGTCCGCCCAGGGGCGTCTTTTAAAGGTTTCTTCTAAAAACCATTTAAGGTTTTCAGCGCAATGATCTTCGAAATCAGAACCAAGTTTCCACATATTACATTCCCATTAACATATTACGTTGAACTTGCATAGTCTTACGTCTATGTCCAATCAACGATTCCTGGAAAGCAGCAGATGCCCAGTTTTTCTTTTGAAGAAGAACATTAGCATATTCAGAGACATTGTAGACCATGTCTCCGGTTACCCTTTCCGCTGCTCTTAATTCTCCGGTAGGTGCTCTTGATGTACCAATATATCTGGATTCCTGATAAATCATTTCATCCATTTTTTTAAGACGGATTCTCTTTGTTTCCATCGCCATAATGCGAGGTAAAGAAGCCGCGTTTCGGAGTGCATTAGCGCGTTTTTCATATAAACGTGCTAACTCTCCCGCATTAGTACTAAGGCTCAAGCGCATAGTCGTTTTCTCCAAACTTTCGGTCAGGAAGTTTAAGAACAAGAAGACCAAACTTACCACCGGTTTCGCTGTCTGGAAGCCGGTCGAGCACCTTTGTTATATTGGCTTGAAGAGTAAGCATTGCTTTTTCTGCTAAAGTACAGAATCGCTCTCCTCTTTTAACCCATTCTTCTTTAGTAGTATCAATTAAAGAGAAAACACTACACAGTGCTTTATACTTAATTGCTTCCTGCCTCTGGGCTTCCCATCCATCCAGAATCTTCTGGAGTGAATGAACAGCCATTGAAGGATAGGCTTTAGCCAATGCAGTAACGGCCAGTGGATAGCTATAGGGTAAACTAATCTGTTGCAGTTGCCCGTCTACGTAAGCCACAGCGCCGGGTAAAATTGTTTTTTCTATCCAGCGTACCGCGTCCTCTTCTGATGAATGTGAAACGGCATCAACATCTATTTGTGCATCTCGCCAGATTAATTCAGCTTGTGTAAGAGGCATGGTACTCCCCAAAAAATAAACCCCGCAGGTTTTTCTACCCACGGGGTTTCATTGCGTTTATTCCCCAACGGGTTTTCCCCAGGAATTAACCAATGGACCGTCAGGACCAAGACGGAATACTGGTCGTTCTTTCTTGGGTGCAGCCTTCTTGGAGGCTTCCTTGGGGGCTACGTTCTTTTCTACTGCTTCGGCGGCTTTAGGAGCCTTTACACCGGTATCGCTCAGATCGGAACCGCCAACGCCCTCAGCGGTGTCAGCTTTCTTTGTTGCTTCTGCCATTTTATTTATTCTCCCTTCTAAGGGGGAGGCCCGAAGACCTCCCCCGGTTAATTAGAAGATGGTGTAGGAAGTGGGAGCTACATATTCTGTCGCAGCAGAATCAATGTAAAGAACCACAACCTTGTGACGCTGCCAAGGAGCAATTCCGTAGTAGCGGTCGAACACTTCCGCGTGTAGCGGATAGGTGCGATGCTCGTAACGAAGTCCGAGTTCAGCGTTGCGTCCACCGGGCATTACACGGTAAGCGAGAGGCTTGTCGCCAGGCTGACCGAGGTCGGCTACAACAAGATACTTCTGAGGTACCCAGCTACGAACGGTAACAAGAGCACCGTCGAAGTAACCGATGTTACGGTTGTACTGGTTCTCGAAGTCGAGAGTCTCGCCAACAGCGTAAGCGCGGTTGGGGTCAACTACGTTGGCCTGAGGGAAAGCGTAGAAGCTACCGTCAGATGCGAAGTTGAAGAATGCCTGTACGAAGGCGTTCGAGATGAAGATACGGACACGTCCGCTTGTTCCATGCTCACGAAGGTTGGTTAGTGCAGAGCGTACAGCCGTGCGGTCCAACTCAGTCGCGTACATGTAGTGGTTGTGTGTATCAGGATCGAACAACGTGCCATCAATAGCAGCAGGAACGGGCTTGCCGTCGCCATTAAGGAAGGCGTAGATGGGGATAGAACGATAGTCTACCATGTAGTCTTCGTAATCCTCATCGTTTGTGGGGTTGAAGATCGCGTTCATCAAAGTGGTGCGGAAGTCCGCAACGTCACCAAGAAGAATAGCGCGTACTGTCAACTGGAACTTAGCCAGAGACATTTCTTCAAGCGCACGGGTTGTCCACTGGACAGCCGCTTCGGACTTCTCAAGAGGGAAGCCCATTGTGGTACCAGTACGAACCTTCGATACGAGCGGGTTCGAATACTCGTTACCACGGACCATGCGGATGCGGGGTACGCCACCGTACACGGCCTGATAGTCGGTTGTAACCTGGCAGAGTTCATCTACCATTTCTGCAACCAACGAGTTATGAATCTCAAGAACACGAGCTACTTCAGCGTAAGCCTCTTCTTCACCGAAATCGGCTACGGAGATTTCGCCGGTATTAACTCCACCGAAGTTAAGAACTGGGCTGGTGTCTCTAAGATCGTGTGTGCCTAATCCCATTAGTTCACTTGCCATTTAAATATCACTCCTATTGTGTTATTCTCAGCCAGAGACAACTTATTTATCCCAGTTGGCCTCAAAGTGGATTTCTCCGCGAAGACCACCGTAAGCCACAGGCTTTCCGTTTGGTGTGTCGCTGAGAGCACCCGCTGTTACGGCGCTCAGGTAATACTTCTGTCCGGGTACAATGTCCTCGGAATAGGCGAACACAATGCTCTTATAAAGAGTTAAAGGTTTGCCAGGACGGTTGCGGTTAGCAGCAATACCATATACGGTTGTTGAGTTAGCTCCTCCACCGGCATAAAGTGCCTTGCGGAAGGTGCCATCCGAATGCAGGTAGCAAAGGTCACCATAGTCAATTACTTCCGAGCCACCGATCACGCCATCAATCTGGTTCTCAGGCGTATTAGTCTGAGAAGCCAGGCTTGGAGAGAGGTCTGCTCGCTTTGTGATGTCAGCCATTTACGTTACTCCTTGTTTATCCGTACATACCAGACCTTACTAAAGAACGACGGATTTCGTCCTTACTTTTCGTATCTGGTGTGTTGCCCCCACCTTGTCTCGCATCTTGCGGATCAGGTGGTGAAGCAGGTGGTTTTGGATTAGTAGTACCACCAAGGTCTACTAAACCTTTTGCCAATAAATAAGCAGACCATCGTTCCTGCGCAGACTTAGTCTCGCGCGTTCCGATGACTTGCTTGGCCTTTTCGGGCCAATTCTCAGTCAACGTATCAACGGTATCATTTTTCAGATCGTCGTTTGCTTTCTCGGCCTTTGTTCTGGCTTCCGTCTCGGCAGCCAGTTTGGTTTCGAGTGTTGCAGCAGTTGTCTGAGCTTTGGTGAGTTCTGTGAGTCGAGTTTCTGCAACCTTCTTCCAGTCACCTTTTGCGACCTCTGCTTCCTGCTTTGCAGCATCAGCAGCTTTCTCCGCATCAGTCTTCTCTTTAGCAAGAGTTCTTACTTCTTGACGAAGCTTCTTGTAAAGTACTGTTGGGTCTTTCTTCAGTTGCTCAAGGTCTTCAGGAGAAATTGCTTCCTCGTTCTCTTCAGTATTCTCACCTGCTGGATTTACAGGTTCCGATGCCTTGGCTCCTGGCTTCTCCGTCTCGGATGCAGGAGGCGTCTCGCCTCCGGTAGGAGTTACGTTCTCTTCAGCCATGTTGTTATCAATGCTCCTTATGTTCTGAAATGAATTCAGTATCATCTATTTGCAAACGGCACGTAAAATACCCGCGTTCCCACGAAAATCAAAATATACCATAAAAAATTGTAATTTAGGTATTATTTGACCCTCCAGCGACCGATTGGGACGCTACTGAGCGACTAATTGATGTTCCGGGGCTATTTCCACCGGATGCTGGAGCGGTGCCTGAAGCACCGCGAACAGCCTTAGCTGCTTGTGATGTTTGTGGGGTTGCCGAAGCTCCAGAAGGTACAATATACTTCTGGGCAACAGCGGATAACGTCTCCGCTTCCTCCTTCATTTCTGCAAGTTTTCGCTTGCGTTCTTCTTCACGCAACGTCTCAATTTCAGTTAAATCTTCTTCACTATATCCTTCTTTTATAAGAACATATTTTAGAGGAATATCTGCTCTCATTGCCGCTGCATATGAAATATATTTTTCACGATTTGTAATAGCCTGGTCATATTCGGTTAGTTCGATAACCGGACGAGGATTAATCGTAAAGTCGAGATCACCTTTTGCGTAGGAATCCATATTGAACGATAAGAATTTCTTCTGTTGTTCATTTAGGACAGCCCAGCCAGTGCCCTGCGCACGTTCGTTGGCTCTCATTCCACCAATTGCTACAAGCATTCTAAAAAGAGAAATAGTAGCATGGTCGTAATTCTTTGAAGCCTGTCTAACAGCGTGAACCAAGTCACCGAGAGACTTACCAACTGCCGGCCCCGTGGTTTGCGATAATGTTTTTAGATAAGCATATACAGTAATCTCAGGGTGATCGTCAAGGATTTCCTGCCATGTATCTTTTAATACACCTACTGTTTGAGCAATATCAAGGTTACCATCTAATTTATGAACTGAACCGTTTTCCGATGCTACTAAAAGAAACATGTCTTCGAGTAGGATAGGGCTGCCATCCAATTCAGAAGTAGGAGGGTTAACGGTGCCCATGCCAGCAAGCAGGTTAGGAGATACGGATTGCTTGCGAAGATACATGCGCAAGCGAGTATAATCTGAGTTATATTCCTCGATTTTTCTCCAGTCTCTAATTGCAGGTTTTCCGGGAAGGAGATGAACACCAGGATCATTGTGTTTGCACCACACTAATGGACAAAAACCATAAGGGTTTTCATAGACAGGTGGAAGACCTTCATATCCGTAAGGATCGTCATTACGGAAAGTACGAATTTCTGTCTTAGTAACTTGCTTTTTCTTTGTGTAATATTCCTGTTTATCAGGGTCCCAAACTTCGATTACCTTCTCATACTCGATTACGTTTCCACGCGGGTCGAACTTAACGTCGGTAATTTGTTCCGGGCGAAGAACAGTCGGATATACCTGACCACGGGTGAGGTCATCTGTGGCTTCTACGGGACCGTCTCCAAGAGAAGCACAATAGGTGATCCAGGTTGTTATATTACTTTCCCAGTTACCCCACTGCCAGATTTGACCAATAGCCCGACGTAGTTCGTCGGGCGTTTTGTCACTTAGAGGAATAGCAAGAGGAATATTATTGGCTACAGGATAGCCTGTGCTTGATAGATAGCCAGGATAGATATGAGATGCGTAAAACGAAACTACTCGTGAGAAAGGATTTTTAACACAGATAGTTTTTGGATGTAAGTCACGCTGCTTGAGATAAGGCCCCCACTTCTTGTTATCAACAAAAATGGTATTATCCAAAGCATTCTGCATCACATAATACTGAAACAGACGCTTTTCGTAAGTGCTGTTTGCAGGGTTGATATTTTCAAAGTTGTACCAGCGCGACTTGTATGAACCAAACAACTCGCTACCCATTCTGGCCACTCTACCTAATAGACTCATCTTCTATAGCCTCCACCGAAGTGTCGTTGCATATAATCTGCGGTTGCAGATGTGATTATAGTTTTACCGGACCTCACTTCGGCTTCTGCCATTGCCAGATTAAATGCGTCCGCATCGTCAGGAGATTCTTTCAGACGCTTTTTCATGAGGTCTTTCTTCTCTACTTCCCGACGGGTTTCTTTGATACCAGGACGCAAAATATATTTGGCGGCTTTTAGCTGACGGCCTAAAATAGCCCAGGATTCTCCACCTTCGCATTCTTCTATGCGTGAAATGTCAATTCCGGCCTTTAAATCACGATCTGTAGAATCTACATTATTAGCTTTATCAGCCGAGATAAACCAAAGTTCACTACGACGATTAGGATAACGATCCTTATTGTAAGCCTGTGCAGAAGAGTCTACTCCGACGAAATTAAAGTTTCCTTTGTGAGTATATACAGCGTTGTTACCTGTAATATCAATCATGATGGGAACTGTTTCAGCAGTCATTCCCGCATGATCTCTTCCCCACACTCCGGCCAAAACCTTTAATCGGTCAGCCGTCATAATTTCATCCCAACCGTGATGTCGCTCATGCCAGAGAACAGTCTTCCCTCTGCGAACAACGATGGCCGTTTTGTCGGCACCACGTCCAGCAGGGTCACAACCGATTTGAACAGGTTCGTCAATGTCTTCCGGTTGCTGTTCTTTACAGGCTTCCCACATGGCCTCAGACCACAGGGTATTATCAGAGCCGGACGGCCAACGACCAAGAACACGAGGTTCGAAGTCACTGGCAGCCCGTGGTCGGTAATAATATCTTTCCCATGACTCAGGCAACTCATATTGTTTACCAAAGTAGGTAATAATACGAGGTGGCCATTCAAAGTCACCAAGTTTGGCTGCGTCAGAGGAAATTATTAAACAGTTTTCCACTATACGGTCATTCACCCATTGAAGGTTCATGTCAATTCCAGGAAAAGGAATTCTTGATGGATCACTGTCGAATAAAAGGTCGGCAAGCACGTTAGGATGGTTTAAGGCAGAAAGCCTGATAACCGTCCATGTTTTATTGTTTTCCGATTCCCAGTAAGCTCTCGATGAGATGTCTACAGGGTTAAGAAGACAAAGCCACTTCGCGTTGGGGCGAATTAACATACCACGGGCGTCTTCCCAGAAGTCAGCCATGATACCGTCCGCCTCATCGAAGATAAGCATCAGGTTTTCAGATTTACGACCACGGAAACCAGCACCGGTAGCAGCCACTAAACCTTCGGCATAATGCGTAACGCTACTCTGCATACGAGAAGCCGAGGGTTTTAAATCCCACATGCTTTCAGGAAGACGATAACGATGGTTGCGAACTTCTTTCCAGATGATGTCATCAACTGACTTCTCTGTTGGAGCAGTGGTAATCGTAATAGATTCCGCGAAAGCATCGTAATGCCAGTTGGTCAGTGCCCCGGCGAGATAGCTATTATGCTCATATAAAGAAGTAAGATAGCTTTCAGGACCAGGAACACAGATAGCAACTGTTCGCTGTTTTCCCTGCGGTACGATCTCGGATACTTTCTCCCAGTATGTTCCGGGAGGTGCGTCTTTTAATCGCCAGTCAAGACGATTATCGGGATTACCTTCTGCAAGAAACTCATTATCTTCGAATACACGAACGTAGTCTTCGATATTGAGTACACGAGCAACCCAGAAATCCTCGCCGTCCTTTTTGTAGACCTTGCAGGAAATACCGAACTTTAGTAGAGCAAATGCGAGATCACGGATCAATTCTTCAGAACGATGATAGAATTTAACCTTAGCTTCAACATTGTTCTTAACAACGAGGGTATTGCAACTAAGCAGGGTCTTGATGAATAGACGTAGCTGGTCTTTCTTTAAAGTGAAGATGGCTTCAGGAATACGACGCTGTTTAAATGATTCTGTAATCAGATACTTATTGAAAAGATGCAGGATTGGCCCGGCACCGACAATCTTCATGCGGCTTTGTGTCTGATCATAGAAAAGATCACCAATTTTACCATCAAGAAGACCGACAAGTTGTGCGAACTGTCTCTCGCCTTTTTTAATAAGAACGACTTCTTTATCACGAATGAAACAGGATGTAAGCAGATGTGCCAAAAGTTTGACCTCATCTTCCTCAATTTCATCCTGCCCAAAGGCGGGAAATTCACGAGTTACTGCAACCAGATCACCTGTGGATATGCAACCCACGGATGTCCATCCGTTCACTGTAGTCTTGAACTGTTTTCCTGTCTTTACATTCTTAGCGGTCCATAGCGGATGCTTATTGTTGACGATAACACGGCGACCGGACTCGGTGATTACTTCATAAACGTCTTCATATTCGTTCCATTCGGCTGTTGCTTCAACTTCACGAATTCCGTCAGGTGTAGAGGTTAACGTTTTAAATGTTTTCCCCACAACCTGTTTGGCCTTTACTTTACGGCCATCCGAAAGGTAAACCCAGTCGGATTCTGCTTTACATTTACCAGATGAGTGGCAAGAAAGCACCATGACTCGTTTATTCTCGATTAGAGCGCGAGTAATCGCCTCTTGGTCGGGAGTAATACGAGTTCTTAGTTGGTCATTAATATATGCAATTGGGTCATCCGCGTATTCAGGAAATCGAGCCGTCTTCGAGGGCTGAGTGAGAGTTCTCACTATGTCCCCCATCAAGGACTCTTGAAGCTTTCGTTGCGGTTTCCACGAGAATTCTTGTGGCAAGGTCTTTATCCTCCAAACGATCAAAAACTACTCCTCGCAACTCGCCCATTACGCGGTTGATGAGGATTTTCACATCAGCGGCTCGCATCATCTGATCCAATTGGATATTACGTTTATGCTGAGCCTCTACAAGGTCTTTCTTAGTGCGGATCATACCTTTAATTTCGTCCATCAGGGCGAAATCACGTCCCGCACTTTCGATGATGCCACCCATTTGGGCAAAAAGGGCGTTGAATTTGTTCCAGTCCTTTTGATTGGCAGCATCTACACATTTTTCATAATGCTTTAAAATTCTGGCAATGGCTCCGCCACCTTCGCCGTCACCATATTCGAATTTACTACATAACTCATCAATTAGAGCCTGTGTAAGAGCAATTTCAGGCATGAGTTCGAGAAGCAGAGGATCATTGGCGGCTTCCTGCATCTTCGGGCCTAATCTTGTTTTCTTTAATGATTCAATGTAACGTCCATCCACGTATGTACCACTCTCCGCTCCAGATTTACTTCTTCCACCGTGGAAATAGCAAACCTTTTTACCTTTCATAGCCACGGCACCACAGGGCACAAGTTCTTCAGCTTTATCCTTGCGTCTCTTGTGACCCTGACACCTGGGAATCCATTTGTTTATGTCCCTTCCCTTCGGGTTCGGCATTTTGCAACCTCCGAGTCATTTTAGCCTGGAAACTACCAAGAATCTTTTTCTGTACATTCTTGTCAGGAACATGCTCATGCACAGAAGCCACAAGGTCTTGTGTGATGTTACGAACAAGTAGGTGTAATGGCAAAATGGCCCCGGTAGGAACCGGGGTCTTTTGCTCTGCAATCAGCTTGGGTTTCTTTGCTTCCTCAGCCGCGACTCTATCTGCTTCTGCCCTGACGTGGGCAGGTAAAACTAATCTTCCACTCATTATCTTCGTCCTTTTCCGTCGTACTTCATAACGTCATAACCTTCACCTTTAAGATATTCGAATAAACCTTCCTGGCTTTCCTTATCTTTTAGTTCGACTACGACATAGAAATTATTATCACTCTGATAATCTCCGCTACCAGTATCGCCGTCACCGGCTCCCTGTCCCTGATAACCGTCCCCGCCATCATTCTCACGAGATTTGGCGAGTCCTTCAAGCATGGATTGACTAAAGATACCATCGAGACGAACACCCTTGTTTATCTCGATCTTCTGAATGCTCTCAGCATCGAAGACGGCACCTTTTGCAGCGGCATTATCGAAGGAAGCCATGCGGTACTGCTCGGCTTCCGTGAGGTCTTTTCTCTTGTGGACGATGATTACATCGCCCTCAGTTTCGATTTCGATCACATCTTTATAGCCAAGCTCTTTGGCTTGTTCTATAGTATTGTGACCAGCCACGAGGACATCTCTTCCCTTTTCGTCTTCAGCCGACAAAATGGGCCGACCGAACTTTAACTCATCGAGGGAGTCCTTGACTTTCTTTTTATTTTTCGCGCTATGTTTGACCGGGTTAATTTCCGCAGGAGCGTAATCTTCTACAGATTTCTTGCGAATCTTAACGTCGTCAATTTTAACGATTGCATTGTCAGCCATAATTAGAGATACATGTTGTCCATGAGTTCATAACGCTTTGGTCTTCCGGTGGGAAATGGTGAAGCGTTGCTTGCTGAAGTCATGCGAACAGGTTCATGCTCCTTACCTTGCAACTTGCGTAGTGCTTTGGTGGTCTTAATTTCAATCTTGTCAGCAAAAGGTTTCCAAATGCCAACGTAGGCTCCTGCCGCAAATGTGCAAAGAGTTACACCGGTACCAACCCAGTTGGTAACATCAAGTTTCCCGGCAGCACCAAGAAAAATAGCGGCTGTCACGAAGTGGAAAGCCGCGAACATTCCAATACGTGCCTTGGTAGGCCAGTTTGGTTGTTGTATGAATGCAATGATGTTGGGGGAGAGAAACGTGAAGACGGTGACGGCAACCTGCCACGGGTTTAGGTCCGGCAGGGTTACTGCACCTGGTTGACCGACGGCATTAACGAAGGCCAGAATAGTAAACAAATCCATAGTTCTCCTGGTGATGCCTGAGGACGTTTGGCTACAGAACTATGTTTTATTAACTGTTCCGGTCAAACGCAAAGGATTATGAAAGCTCAGACACGCACATTAACAGCTTATTTAATCTCTTGCTGCCATGAAGTAAGAACGCTGAGATCAACTCAGGTTTCTTTTTACTTGACTTTTTAGTAAAATTTTGCTATAATTCCCCGTGGAGAGCCAAATAATGTCCATCACAGAACTACAAGAACGTTTTTATCTGGAGAATAAATTTCATTTCTCCCCCATGATTCACTCATGGCGAAAGAGCGAGGAAAAAGAAGCCGAGATATTCTCTCATTCTCTTGAGGGTTTATCTATGGTAAAGAATTTCGATGCTATAGAAGCATTGTTTTACGCAGACCGGTTAGCTCTTGAAGAGAAGATAATCGAGACGGCATCAGATCATAGTCTCTACGTTATCAATGATTGGGATGATAACACAATAAAGGACAAGATACTCACCCAGGAAGTAGCCCGGATTTATGCCGGTAAATATCTGATGAGTCAGCTTCGTTATTCCTTTAAAGAAGATTTTGAATTACTACAGTCGGGAGTTCTTGATCTCAAACGACCAATTGCAAGAATCTGGGCCAGGGATATATTTTATCTACCATTTAAAGATCATGGTGAAAGTTTGAACATCCTCTGTGGAGATTATGTTCCTTATTCATTTCATGGCGATGAATACCCCGTGGTCAGACAAAAAGAAATCAAGTATATACCCAAAGGTAGCACCGAGATAAAAATTGGCCACGAAGTAGTTCTGGAAAGATGCGGTAGACTCGAACAGACATGTGATATTGCCGTGTGGCTCTGGAACACGGAACTACACGATCCCTCGACTCGTAAGGGGAGCCAGAAAAGAGGTTCTCTATGGCAAACGATGTTACGGAGAAAGATCGCCGTATGAAGATGGCGATTAAGACCCTGAAGAAAATCGCTGCGGGTAAGTTCGACGAACAGTACGATAATGACAGCGATAGACTTCATGCCCAGCAGAAAATGGCCAAAGCCACTCTGGAAAATATGAGGAAGGTGCAGAACTGTGAGTTGTGAAGCAATCGAGTATTTGGAGAGAGGTAACCCTTACGAATCCGTCATTGATTTCGGTGGACGTAAGTTTACAGGAAGAGTGCGTCTAATTAATCCTTATCATCTGGATGAAGAAGAACCTCTTAAAATTGGCGACATGGTTTACGAGAACGTCCACGATGGGAATGACGAGATACTTGTTCCTGGATTCGTGTGTGCGATTGATGGTGAACGAGTTCAGGTAGATTATTCCTCTACAATTCGCCTTCAACCCAAAGAAAGATATAGTTTTTCTCACTATGATCCCGAAGAAGGTCATTTTATTTCTCATATCGGTCGCAATGTAGCAAAGTTTATGATAACACAGGAAGGAAAGACCAAGACTTTCTACTGCTGGGCCAGAACTTCACGAACAACCGATTACGGGGTAGATAGGGATGACAAGAAGTGGTATCGCTCACACAGGCACGTATCAAAGAAATTCATACCACCTTATTCTGCCGGACGCTGCATGATACAGTATTGAGGTAACCAATGAAAGTAGGAGACTACGTATACGAGAACATTTCAGATTATCCTAAAGGTATCATCTGTATTCAGGGAGCGGCCATCGTTGCGGCTGTGACCAATGACGGGGAGGTACTTCTTGATTTCTCGCAGGTGTTTCTTCGTCGCAACAAGGTGGGCCGAATTAAACCCTCGATCATGCAACAAGTAATGACTGATATTCTTGGTGGGCGAGAGTCAGGGATTTATAGCTTACCACGGCCAGAAGATCGCATCAGTTTAAAGGATTATGGGTTGAATACATTCTTTAAGAAATGGCGACCGCTCAAGTACTTAAAGAAAGCAGAAGGTCGGCAGGAGATGCCTGAATATTGGAAGTAACGAAAAGCCGGAGTCCCTGAAGACTCCGGCTTTTCTTATACCCATTTATATCTAAATCTGAGTATAAACGGATATAAACAGGTATAAACTACCCCGTGGTTGGCTTATGTCTTAATTAATTCCGCCTGTAGATTCATCTTACCCACTAAGTAAGTCTTAACATCTCCATTAGGCTCATATATCATTACATTCACAAAGTCATCTGGAGTAATCTCGAAGATGACTCTCTGTGAACCCAGAACTTCGTGAGTAATCAGGTCTTCGTTATCAAGATGGGCCTGGAGGCCGGTAGCCTTGTTATCGTGATCGCGGTTGTGCAGTTCGAAGAGGCGCACACTTCCTCGCTGTTCAGTACTCATGTTCTCCATTATACAAAAAATCACCCGTCTTTACAAGTAGTTAATAGTGTGTATAATTAAAAATCTCGAATTGGTATTTTTTGAGAATAGTAAAATTTTAAAGAATGGGTTTCTTCTCCCTGGGAATCGGGTTTTGGGAGAGGGGTGTTTTTAGTACACGTACCATTACTTCGTAATAATACACACTAATTATAGAGCTGATTTGGGTTTTTTGGGTGTAGCATTTACTCGGTACCGGGTCCCCTCTCCAGAGAGGGACCGAAAAATAAGTAGTGGGGGGTGTGTTTATATCACAAAACACACCCCGGCACCGCGCATCAATCAATCGCGTAAGTCTCGCCATCATCCATAACACAAAAGGCAACCTGTGTCAATCCATAGCCATCGCCTCGCCATGTGTCAATGATACGACAGAAGGCATGAGCTTCGACTAAGGCCCATGCCTCATTCCATGAGTCAACCTCACGGATAAACGTAGGGCGTTCACCATTGCAGTGATAGACAGAGAAGCGGGAAGGGTCATTCATTGTATTACCTCACTTAGTATAGCTAACCACGGGTGCGGTCACAATGGAGTAACCGCGCGAATGAAGTCAGACATGGTGCCAGCATAGTCACGGGCTACACCTCGAATAATATGCAGATTAGACATCTCTTCGATTTCTTCGGCATCCTCGAAGTATGAGCCTTCACATTCAAGCGCATGGTTGCGCATCTCGGCTACGATGGCAGGGGACAGGAACACTACAGGGGCAGGGAGGTTGGCTGAATTACGCATACCCATAGTATAGCACATCGCAAGTGCTATGCAATACTCTATTTATTTAAATGTTCTCTACTGTACCAACCACGGGGCACGATCTTGACATTTGTTTGCGGGTGGGGGGGCACCTATACATAACCTGGTTTATGTACTCTATATAACATATTAATTTATTTTTTCTTCTTTACCCCTTGCATTGCACTACTCATGCTGTCATACTTTAGGTATGTTAATTGAAGCCCTCGACCGTTTAACCAGCCTGTCCCTTGCCCTTGCTACTGCCTTTTGTGTCCTCGCCTGTCATGCGTATTACCTTAATATGCCTGAGTGTGCATGGGCTAACATCAAGTTGTTTATTGTGGCCTTTGTGTGTGAGCTTGTGTTTCTCAAGCTGCATAACATGGCAGTAGTAGCATGGTGCAAGCGTGAGAACGCTATCTATGACGCTGCCCGTGCTGCTGTATAATAAGGCCCCTGCACCTACCTTGCGGGGTAGGTGCGGGGGGGGCACCTGCTATACGATCCAAAATAATTGTTCTTTACCCCTTGCACTATTCACTATTCCTGATATACTCTAAGCATCGCTTGATTGATAAGGAACGACGATGAACAAGAAAGCAACCATCTGGGGCGCACTCCACTATGTAGTAACCGGCCCAAAGGCCGAAGAGAACGCAATAGCGTTCTACCGTGCGCAGGGCTACACCTGCACGGGCACGGGCGCTGGCCATGTGCGGGTGTTAGAGGATGGCAAGGGGCATCGTGCCTATATGTCCCTTGAGGCCATCTAACCTATACCCTGCGCACACTTGACTTTTGTGTGCGCAGGGGGGGGGGGCATCGCCTATCCTTTGTCAAGGATCACCTATGCCCTATGTGCGCTACCATACAATAGCTGATTTATTCTCTAAAATTCTTTATTATTACCCCTTGTATAGTAGCCCCTACCCTGAGATACTATAGTCATCACGTTGGTTAAGGAGAGTGCCTAACATGGCAAGCAAATCAGTCGTTTTAGTAGAGCGTAGCGGACACATTAGCGGTGTGCAGGGTATGTTTAAGTTGTATAAGGACGGACGCATGACGTTCGCCAGCAACCTGGTTGAAGGTGCCGACGCTTGCCGTTTGGTTATCTATGTTAAGGAAACGCCCACGATTAAAGTGGGAGAGGGCTATATGGTGCGCGGCACGAATAGCGGCCATGCTTTGGGCAAGGCTCCGAAAATCACGTTTCCTGAGAACATTCTCCGTTTGGCGATGGCTCTTAAAGTCCAAGCCGACAAACAAGCGGAGGCCGCATGATTTTTGTCCTCGCTTTTCTTTTACTAATTTGCTGCCCCGCTTTTGCGGGGCAGCCTGAAAAGTTCTGGGCAGCTATCGGCCTACTTAGTGTAGTCTGTTTTATAGTGACCTAACATAATCCGGCCTACTTGTCAAGTTAAAAGAAAAGACTTGACAAGTAGGCGCGGCGGGGGTGGGCAGATTACAACTTTTGTCAACCCGGTGCCGGCCTTCTCAACGCTAACCCTTTAGTTTAACGCGCCCAAACAAAAAGTCAAGCAACCCTGTCAAGGGATCGCGCATAAATTATTTTTCAGCCTGGCCCTTGCATCAATCCCCGTGGTTAGTTAAACTATTGTTATCACAATTCGGTTTTAGGAGATTTCAATGCAAGACGATTCTGTAGTTTTACCCGCCGTTGTTACCCCGCCCGTCAATCCGCACCTGAAGGGCAAAGATTGGGTTTGGGCGTGGGTGCCCAGCGTGTGGGGCGCGGGTGGCTATACACGCTCCATGTTGCGCACGGAGGCGCAAGCGCACGGCTTTGAGTTCACGGAGCCGCGTGAGGGGCAAGAGCCACGCTATTAGCAGCTTAGCAATTCTCACACTTGTTGTTATAGTGTGAGAACTGCCCCCCCCCCACCGCCAGCAGTTTGTAACAGCCACAAACTGATCGCGGTGGGGGAATTGTTCGCCGGCAAACATTTGCTCTGATCGCGCCTTGACATTCTGGGGTTGGTTTGGTAGGGGCCGGCATCGCGCAAAAATAATCCTTGTATGATCGTCGCGTTGTGATATACTAAGGGTAATCAGGAGGTTTCAATGACTCAGAAGCACAACCCGCCGCGCGTCGTAAAGTGCGACCATTGCGGCAAACTCACGAAGCACAACCCCGTTGCATGGCAACAACTGTGCGACAAATGCGAGGAGAAATTTGACCGCCGTCGTGCCTACAAAAACGGTTACGAGTAAGGGAAAGGGGACTTGCGCCCCTTTCCTCACCCTGTTAAACTACTGTTGTTAGTTAATTTTTGGAGGTTATCCCATGTCACTGTTTGAGAATCCAGTCACCGGACACATCAGCCACCCAACTGCCGGGCGCGTCGCCGTCGAGTTTGACCTACATAAAGAAAAAGACCGCGTTGTTTTGCGGTCTATTGAGGGTGAGGCTGGCGAGTGCTTTGGAGTTATTTATCTTCGCAAAACTCCAACCATCGAAATTGGACAGGGTTATTTGACTTTCAAGGGGCGCAGCGGTCATGATTTACAGGGCACCAAAAAAGTCACTTTTCCTACTCCAATAGTGGAACTGGCGAAAAAGGTGCAAGAGAGACAGGCCGCCGCGTGATACTAATCGGCCTATTCCTTTTCATTGTGGCTCCCGCTTTTTATAAGCGGGAGCCAGTTTATATCGCAATTTGGGCGGTATATGTTGCACTGATAAATTGGCTCTGATATACTCAGAGAGTTGTTAAATTCTGGAGGTTTTCCATGTTATTTCCACCCATAGAACCGCAGGACGTTCCGAGCTTTGCCGAGATTTTTTCCGATGTATTGAACGCGCAGCCGGAGGGCGATGATTTGGAAGCGTGTGACGAATGGTTAAGCTGCAACGACGGCGAATGGCCGCGCAGTGTCGAAGAGTTGCGGGAATGGTGGACAGCCGAACCAGAGCCGGAATATCAGAGCGCGACCCTTGATCCTGATTACGATGAAACTCTGAGCTGATATAACGGGCACTGCCAACGCGGTGCCCGTTTTTCTTTGCGCGACCATGCCGGCGAGTGTGCGCTATCTTACATAGTGGGCAGCTTGCACTTGACGTTGTGTGCAAGCTGCCCACCCCCACCACGCAGCAGAAAACAACCCTGCTGCGTGGTGATCTGTTCCCTGGCGAACATTTATTATTTATACCCTTGCACTTGCTATTGTGGCCTGATATACTGCTATGCAGTTGTTAAATTAAGCCATCCACGGAGATATTATGTTAGCCTACACAATGACCGACGAGACGACCTACACAGTGACCCGCAACGGTTCACCCGTTGGCACAATTCGCCTTGACGGTGCCTTCTATAGCGCCTATGGTGTGCGCGATAATTTTCTTGGTTCCAGCAGCCGGAGCCTCGGAATTGAGAACGCGGTGCGTAATCAATTTGGCACCCGTCGCCCAAAGTGGGGCAGACGCGGACACTAAAAATATTTCGGGCGCGACCTTGCACAGAGGTTGCGCCCCTGTTATACTATTGGTATAACCAATCAGGGAGAACGAAAATGTCCGACGGAAAAACGATCATCGAAGAAATTGACGAAATCGAAGAATTGGCAGCGATGGCCGACGAACACGACGCGCAAAACGAGTTCCACGATCAATTTGATGGACAGTGGAAAGTCTAACAAAACGGGCCGGCCCCTACGGGGAGCCGGCCCTCACTTTATCTGCCCCCCCCCCACTCATAAAATTTTCCATAAATTACTTGTATTTATATTCTGTTATGTTATACTTTCAGTATCACAATTAGGAGGTAGCAAAATGCTACTCGATTTATGGCCTTACTTAGTGGCCTCTTTTCCAATGACTGATATGCGGAATCGCATTGCACGTCAAATAATGAAAAGGGCGATGCAACCAAAGGGTCTGGATGGCACAGTGTGGGGAACACTGACAGACAAATATGTTGATAAGTCGTTCGATAGCAACGCCCGGTATTAAACCGGGCGTTGTTGGTTTGTTTGCCCCCCCCACTCAAATTTAAGAAAATCTGCCCACCCCCGTGTTAATTTCTTCCCCTTTCGCTGCGCTATAATGGAAGAAGGAAAGTCAGGGAACTGGGTCAAAAATAAAAATAAATTTGACTTTCATTTGTCCCCGTGGTCTGCTATACTAATGTTAATTCTTTTAGGAGTGAGTTTATCACCATGAACACCACGTTAGTTAATCAGGCCGCCGCATTGAGCGCGAAACTCCGCAAAATCACCGGACGTTGCGGCGAAAACCATTCAGCCGACTATTTGAATCGCGCAGAACGCGCATATTCCCGCGCGTATGACCGCGCTATGCGTCGCGCGATGGCTGCGATGCCTTCGGCTGTTCCCGGTGTTATTCCCGTTGAGGCTATCAAATTGATGTCAGCAGCGACCTATTCTGTGCCCGTCGAATCGGTTAAAATCCTCAAAATTGAGCAGATTGCAGCCGACCATCCCGACCGCGTTATTGACCGCGCGTGGAGTGTGCGACTGTTGGGCGAACGCACGGTTCGGGCGCGTGAACTTGATGGCGAAGATTACAGCCATGTTATCACGCATACCCACCTCGTAGAAACCCGTTATGGTCACGGTGTGCCAGAGTCCGGCAACGGTGCTTGGGGTTCGTTGTTCGGCATCACCGACAAAGGCGAATATCGCCTATGGTGTGACTAACACCACGCCTCACACCGCAAGGTGTGAGGTGCCCCCCCCCCACGCTTGCCATTTTATTTTGTTTGTGTCATACTATAGTTATCTTGATTGATGAGGTTAGTGAAATGTATAAGACGGTCACTCTCGCAAAGTTACGCCGTTTGGTCGCAAACCACGGGGCAGACAGTGTTCACATTAAATTCGATGAATATGATGGGCCGGCCCGTTTGTCCATCCGAATCGGCACGACGATTTATCACACGCAATGGGTGGACTTATCAGTTCTTTGCGGTTCATTGCTCCGGTGGCGTAATTTGCGGGGTGTTAGTTGTTTCGCTAACAAAGGTCGCAATGTGGGACTCATTGGGCCTAAGAACTGGAAACTTCAAAAGGGACAGAAAAAAGAGTTCCACCCGGCTTATTTCTAAGCCGGGTTTGCCCCCCCCACCACGATTCAAACGCCAAAAATCGTGGTGGGGCAAGTGATCGCAATGGAAGAAGGAAAGCCAGGAAATCAGGTCAAAAATAAATTCCAAAATCACTTGTGTTTACTAAACTTTTGAGTTACACTAACACTATCTTGTTTGGAGGTTTTGGTTATGTCTCTATTTGACCACTCGATTAAAGGGCACCTGAATTGGAAAGAACAGCGCGTTGCTGTGGAATGGGCTTATCAGCGCCGCAAACAGAAAGTTCTTTTCCGTTCTCTTGAAGGCGAAGCTATCGCGTTAACAGGCGTGATATGTTTCAAAGAAACCAAGTCAGTAACCGTTGGCGGTGGTTATATGACTTTGAAGGGTCGTGACGGCCTCGCATTACAAAATGCACCAAAGGTCGAACAATTTCCAGAGGCTCTCGTTGCGCTTGCTCGCAAAGTAATCGAACGATGGCCGGAAGAAGAAAGCGAGTGATTTTACTTGCATTTGTTCTACTGGTAACAGCGCCCTTATTTATTGGCAAGCCTTATATTTTTTATGGTATCGTTATTCTGGTTGGTGTGCTTACCCTTTTAGGGTAGGCACATCGCCAGCGATGTGCCCCCCCCCTTGCATCACGATTGTAAAACTTCCTACTGGGGATCAAAATATGTGGAAGAAGGAAGGTCAGAAAATCAGGTCAAGAATAAAAAGATTTTTCACTTTGCCCCCCCCCCTTGTTGCCATCTTTATCATATGTAATAATTTAAGTATGGAATTTAGCAACACGGACATCACCAAAGTTTTTGAGAACGTAAACGCTCCGGCTGTAAAGGCTCAGATTTCAACTCTTGGCGGTGCCGGTCGCCATAGTCTAATGATTACTATGTCATTGGACAAGCGCGAGGATTGGGTTGCTGGCATCCTTCACAATTCGCGCTATATGTTCTTTAGTTTATCACAGGGCGGTAAACTCGAACAATTCAACCGCGCCCACACAATCGAGCCAAAGTTTCGCACTCGCACCGTTGGCAGTGTAGACGATGCCATTGCAAAGATTAACACATACATCGAAAAAGTTAAGGACGCCCCCGCTGCTGTCAAGTAGCGGGGACGTGCCCCCCCCCCCTGCATCTTATTACAAATTTGATATACTCTGAATATGAAAATTCTTGTGGTGCATCATGTTGAAGAATCTTTTTGTGGTGACGAATGGCAACAAATGGATAATGCACAAAGTGTTGTCGCAAAATTTTACGTCATATCAACCGCACAAGTTATGATAAGATTATTCTGACCACTATGGAGGCATCGAATAGTGGTTATCATGAACTCGATAAATATATCAGCGTGGTAGAAAATTGGTGGTTTGGTTATTCACCTGATGAAGTATCTGAATATGATACCGAACCAATGGTTTATAATGAAGACCATGTTTATGAAGGTCACGAATGGCTGCGAGTTTATGACTGGATTAAAGAACTAAAAGGTCATCAAATTTCCGTTTGCGGTGGTTTTCGTAATGAGTGTTTCTTAGGTCTTACCTCTACACTTGACCATTTAGGTATCAAATATAAAACAATTGAGCAGTGCGTTTATGGTTGATAACCATAAACGTGCCCCCCCCCCTTGTCGTGTCCCCGTGGTTTGTTAAAATAGAAGTATGAATTTCTTACGCAACCCTCATTTTGTGGATTTTATCATTGATTTCACACAATGCAAAGCAGACGAAAGCGAACGTTTTGCACTTGCTAAGGCTCAGGGTGTAGCCTTCGCAGACTGGCGAATGACCACCGACGCAGCCGACTTCGTTGTTGATTATTTCAACGCTTTACCCAAACAGGAACAGTTTCGGACGTTGGTTCGTGCCCGTCTCGATATGCGTCAACAGGCCGACGCATTAAACGCAAGCGTTGCAGAGTTTACTCAGGTGATAAACGCAGCCCGGTCTATGTAGACCGGGCTTGCCCCCCCGCTTACAATCATTCTTTTTCGTGTTATACTTGAATCAATTCAAGAGTTACGGAGAAAGCAATGCGACACGCAAACCACGTAGTTTTACCAACGATCATCACTGAGACAGGAGATTATTTGACGCGCGGCGGTGAGGTCGTTAACATCACCTCGATTGTCCCTTACTCGGCTTATGGTGCTACCGGCACCTATCATTGTAATATCATAGACCATTGGGATGTTTCAGGTCGGCTTTATCCCAACATGATAAGTGATAATGATATTGTCGAACGGGTATAATGGACAGGGAACGAAAGTTCCCTGTCTGCCCCCCCCCCGCCGGCACCCCTTGCATTCTCCCCGTGGTTTGCTATACTCTCAGTATCTTTAGTTAGAGAGGTTACGACATGAACAACGATGTGAAGATTCGCGGAATCGAGACGCCCGAACTGTGCCTGTGCTGCGGCTGCCAGGCCGAAATCGAAATCACCACGCCTGATGGTGTGGAGAAAATGTGCTTTTCTGAGGCGTTGCGTCAGTATCCTGACCATATGGCCGACTATGGCGAATCCATGTTTCGTGCTATGCAGGATGAGGCCGAAGTATTGGATGCGCAGTTGCAAGAGTTCCGCGCTGAGGCGTGGCACGAAGAAAATACACCACCGGCATGGTTTATGGATGAGCCGAACCCTTATATGGGTATGGGCTGCGATTTTTAAAACCTGCGCACTTTCCTGTTGTTTGGGAAAGTGCTGCCCCCCCCCTTGCTCCCATCTTTCTTTTTGTTATACTTGTAGTATCTTAGTTAGAGAGGTTAGAGCAATGACTGAAAGCTATAAGCAAGCCGCAGAATGGGCGCAACATGAGGCAGACGTAACCGGCGAACCGTTTGTCGTCGTTCGGATGCCCAACACAACCGCGTATGGTTGCGAAAGAATCAGCGATTACGCAATGAAGATTCGCGGACGTGTCGCAGCAACAATTTATCTCGAAACGATTGTTCCGCAAGAGTGGCGGAAAGCAAGGAACGGTGAAAACTAATGGCTATCTCACGCGGCGGTAAAATCCGCAATGGTTCCTATGACCATAAATCTTATGGCCGTCCTCAGTTCGGTGTTGGTGGTGGTAATCGTATTCTCACCAACGATAACACGAAATGGGGAGAATGGAAACGGGGCCACAAATACTCCCTGCGTATTCAAGACGTATCGCAGCGCAAGAACGGGCAAGTTCATGTGCAAGTGAAACCACACAAGGGCAACGGCGGCAGAGTCATTGAGAAAAAAGGTTTTGTGGAATTTTTAGACGGTGAACCACACATCACTGTAAATTGGCAGGGTAAACGCCTGACTATCGCTGAAATTCTCGCAATCGGCACACACTACGGAAATAAAGCGGCTCACTCTTCGGAGTGAGCCTTGCCCCCCCCTTGCGCGATTTAAAGTTCTGCGTTATCCTTTATGTATCTTACGGAGGTTTATCATGTGTTCTGATTCTTTTGCGTCTGCTTGTGCTATTGCCGAAGAGAAATCAAAGGAAACACCAAAGTGTTTGCAGTGTGGTAAACCGATGGGGCCGGTTGAGGCCGCCATCAGCTCGACGTGTGGTAAATGTTGCCGTCTTAATCATCGTAAAGCGATGGGAAAAAATAATGCTCAGAAAAATTGCCTTTTGGCTTAATTACAATGATAAACGCGTCCCGCAATGGTTGCACAATCGCGTTTGTCGTGATCGTTGGACGTGTGACGGGTGCTATCGTAAAATGGTGCCCCGTGGTGGAATGTATTTCGATAATGGCCCTTATTGTGGTCATTGCAACGGGAACTAATTAGTTCCCGTTGTGCCCCCCCCCTTGTGCTACTATTAATAGTGTGTAATAATTTAAGTATGGCTAACCACTACGAACGCAATCGGACGTTTGCTCGGTTTCAACATAACGGAAAACACTATACCATCCACGAGCGCAAACATAAACTCAGCGATGGAACATGGCACACAAGCCGTTTTATCTGTGATGCTGCCGGAGATTGGCAAGGATGGGCAAAAGGTGTAAAGGTTGCGCGTGAAGTGTTGGATGGCAAGCGCGATAAGCATACCGGCAAACTTCTTGACCCTGTCGCCGCAATTCACGAAGCTGTAGCAGCTCTCCCATAAGGAGAGCTGCCCCCCCCCTTGCAGCTAACTACATTCTGAGGGATAATAGATATATCACCTTTAGTTACGGAGAGTTTATCATGTCAGAAGTAATCGCAAACGCCGACCTCGTGGGCCGCATCATGGAGATGGTGCAATGGGCCGTTGATAAAGATATGGGCATCCAAAAAGGTGCTTTTGGTCTTGTCATTCGCAATGGTCACTATGCCGTTGGCTCCTATGGCCACGTTTGCGCGTTGGGCGCGTGTATGCATGGTAAAGCTGTCACCGGCGGCAGTGTGCCCGATTCATTCGCAAAAGAATATGGTGTCACCGACACTTGGGCGTGGGAGTTTGCCTATGGGTTCGATAACCCGACTAATCCCTATGGCTACACGGTCACTGAGGCCGTATTAACGGGCGCGGAAGTTCGCCGCCTATGCGATGAGCGCGGCATCGAAATAAAAGGCAGTCGAGACGTAAAAGACAAAGAGGATTAGCAACCCTCTGCCCCCCCCCTTGCTCTATTTACCATATTTGTTAGAATAGATATGTAAGTCCTGTAATCCGCAGTCCTGGGACATTAGGCAACCAACTTACCACGGGAGAATTAAATGTCACTCAGAGAACGACCAATCCATCGCTATTCCTGCCTTGTTCGAATTCCCGGTTCTGCAATTGCTCATCGCTATTACTATGAGGATTACAATTCTCAAGGTGCGCGAGAAGCAATCAGACAGCAGGTAATCAATGCGTTTTCCCAAATTGATTCCCGTAAAATTAAAGTCAGCAAAGCTACAAGAGTCTAAGGATAAAATCATGCACAGATTTCGATTATTCAAAGACGGGGACATGTGGTGCGCGTTGACCGGGAGCAACATTCAAGAAGGGCGCGTTGGATTCGGAAAAACTCCATCCGAAGCGGTTAAAAATTGGGAGAAGGACAAGCCCCTTCCATAGGGGCTTGTCGTTTTTAACCCCCCCTTGCGCTGATTCTCTACTTTGTTAAAATATAAAGCGAGGAGAGAATTTCATGCGTTATCCACTAATTTGTTTGCTGACTGCGTTTCTCGGATGGTTCCCAATGGCCGCGTTTGGTGTAGGGCTTTTCGTCCATGCGGTTATTCGTTCGGTTCAATTCTGGATGTATCCCACCGTGGGCGGTTTTCTGGTGACAGTCGTTTCGACTCTACTGATTGTCGCTTATATGAAAGTAACCGACCCCATCGCGGCATCGCTTTATAATCTGGAAACAGTAGCGAGTCTCTCTTGAGAGACTCGCCCCCCCCCCTTGCAGTTATTGAGCATCTGATATAAAATATGTTATATGAAAAGTTTTTATGTTAAGCAGACAACAAGAAACTCCCGTCACGGAAGTTCAAGTTGGGGAACAGGTCACGTCTGCTCAACTTATAGTGAACCAGTAGACTCCCTGTTTTTTGCAATTGTCCTTTATTTCGTCTATTTAATTACATTCGATACCGCGATCTGGAATTTGAGCATTAGATATGAATGACGCCCCCCCCCCTTGGCAGTATTTAATTTCCGCAGTATAATCTAATTGTCGCTGAGAAATACGGCGAACAAAAAACAAGGTGAGGTTTACAATGGGTGATTTTCTTCTCGAAATGTTGGGCGAAGTGGACGAAGCGACGGTAGCGGCACAAGAGACACAATTAGCTGAAGTTGCGGAAACCAAAGACGCCGACGACGACTAATTATAGTCACAAAGGGTAAAAACGATTCGCAATTATCGCGCGGGGGAATCCGAAAATTCTCCCGCTCCTTTGTGCCCCCCCCTTGCGTCAAGTGGTATATTTGTTAAAATAAATGGTGAAAGTGAGGAAAACAAATGGCTGCTTTGACTGATGAACAGAAGAAATTGGGTTGGGTCGAAGGCACTTCCGCAGAGTTTCTCGGACTCACACCCGAAGAAGAAGCTCAGGTGCTCGAAGAAATGGAAGGTAAACCAGAAGCAGAGGACTCGGAGTAATCCGGGGACTCTGCCCCCCCCCTTGCGCAATATCTCAAAGAAGTTAAAATATATTATGTCAGTCAGCAATGACGACAAATCAAATCTTTGGAGAAGAAACCATGTCCATGCTCGATTTTTTGGCCGATATGCTCGGCGGGGAAGCCACGATGAACGATGTCCAGGCCCAGGAAGCCGCTGTCCTTGCGGCTGCGCGAGAAAAAGACGCCGAAGATTACGACGACGAGGATTAGTTTATCACTAATCAGGGAAAGGGAAAGTCCGAAAGACTTTCCCTTTTCTTTTTTGTCTGCCCCCCCCCCTACCATCCCACTGATAAAATCTCCCCGTGGGTGGCGATCATATGGAAGATGGAAGGCCAGTGAACCATGTCAAAAATAAAATCGAGAATCACTTTCACCTCCCCCTTGCAGCCATTGTCACACCTTGTTAAAATTTAAGGTATGAAATGGCCCAAGATAATTATCACCACGCGGAAGTATATCTACGGTATCCAATCACAAACCCATTGTCAATGGTTGGTGATGTGCATAAACAGCATCTAAGGGAGTAGATGCTGCCCCCCCCCTTGCAGCACTTTCATAAATTGCGTATAATTTAATTGTGAGCGGCGGAGTGAGTAAGCAATAGGGCAGTGAGGTTGAGAGAGTAACGTATACGGCGCGGTGATGAGTGCGGAGCCAATCGGACATCGAGATGAGCAACTCCAAACAATACTCTAAGGCTATGGAACGAGGAAATCAAGATACATATACCTGCTGAGGCCCAAAGCTCCAACGTGAGCGTTTTCATAACAAGCAAAGATGCTGCGTAAGAAATTCCGCCCCGTGCGGTGAGATTCAAAGGCCACGAATCCTATATGCGTGGTATCTTTGCCCCCCCCCCTTGCTCTATAATCCTTATCTGTTAAAATAGATTATATGAATTGCACAATCTGTGGAAAACCTGTCGTATTGGTGCCATCGGCTGAACATAGAGCCGCTAAAGATTGCACAGGTAAAACCGCTGCTTATTATCGTAGTTTGTTCACTACCCACGCGGATTGTGAACTCAAAAAGCGGCGCGAGGAATCATTGCCGCGTCCTCTCACAGATTTAGAACGTGTGCAGTATGCCGGTCGTGGTATCAATTTACCAAATAAAATAATCATATGACAAGAGTTTGGCGAGTAGAGAACTATCAAGGCTCCAGCCCGTTTGTGGAGCCTTATTTCGCTAATAAGCCACCCACGGGGTTACAGGTTGACCGACGTGATGATTTTGCTCATGTTAAAGAGTCCCTACCGTGGCGACGTGTTCGCTTCGGTATGACGACGCGTGAAAATCTCATCGAATGGTTTGGTTTCTCATTAGTGAAAGAGTTCTACAAAGAGGGTTATCGAATAGTTACCTATATTGTAGACGATAGATACGTGATGCACTCTAAGAGTCGTTATCAGTTAATGTTTGATTTAGACCACGCGAGATTAGATTATGAGGTAGAAGAAAATCAACTAATGTCAGTATGGCCTTAATGCCCCCCCCCCTTGACGTTCATCCCCGTGGATTGTAAAATAATTAACATGATTCAACCAGTAGCGGACGCATTACCCGGATTTATTAAAGCGGTCAACGAAAAAATGACTGACTATTGGGCGCGGCATTATCCTAACTTAACTGCACGTCAAGTCAAAGTCGGTGGTGGTGAGAAGTATATCAAAATCGTTGAAGTCGAGCATGGCGAAGTGCGTAGCATCTACTGTTTTATTGATGCTTCCAATGGTGATGTGCTTATGCCAGCAAGTTTCAAAAAACCCGCAAAACACGCGCGGGGTAACATCCTGACCGGCGACCCTGTAAATGACGGGTGTTGTGGGCCTCATGGTGTGCGATACATGGGAACTACCTTCTCTTGGGAGTAGGTAGTTGCCCCCCCCCCTTGTCAACAGAAATTATATGGATTAAAATATAAGCATGGACAAAAAGATTGATGACGTTTTAAAGTTCGACCCGATTGACACCGCAGAAAAAATGATGGGCGGCGATAGAAGTGATGCTTCTATGTTTCTGGGCCTCGCTCTGGCAATGGAGAACAACGAACAAAAAGAGCGCGTTTTAAATGCGTCAGGCGATACGCATTTCAGCACCACGCTTGACCAATATATTTCTATTGTTCAGGGCATCGGTTTCGAGCAGGTTTTGTGCATCCCATTTGTCGGTGAAAAGTGGGGAAAAGAAACTGCCCCACAAGAGAAATTTTTCGTTTTCTTCGATAAGTCGCGCAGCATTTTGCTTACTTTCGACACCTATAACAGCGGCAAAGTCAACGGTGGCAAGTTTCTCTATAACATCAAGCCGAACAACGAAAAAAGTTTCTATAATGTTATTTCTTCCGGTGGCTACACGAAAGACAGTGACGGCAATTATGTTTGGGTTGGTGACCATGACTGCCGCGAAGCCATCAAACACAAGATTGCACGTTTAGAAGAAAACGGGCAATTCTTAACCAAATGGTTAGAGCGCCCTTTTCTCTGGTTGCTTCATTATATGGACACCAAAGACAAGAATTATGATTATCGCGCTATCAACGCGGAACGAATTGCAATGCTGCCGGATTACGTGCAAGAAGCAATCACACCGGCTCAGTCTTCGGACTGAGCCTTGCCCCCCCCCTTGCTCTATGAAGTATTTATGGTAGAATATATTACATGACGACAGCCAAAGTTAATCTAATCGGACTCATAACCTTTTCCGTTCGTATATCGTGGCAAGGCGACACACCAATAGAAACTTCACGTTTTCTTGATGAAGTAGAGAGTGCTATTCGGCGCTTCATCATCACAAAAAGGTTATATTTAACCGATGATTTAGCCTTGCGTGTCTCAAGCCGTCCGTTTGAAGGATGCACGGCTCTGCGTCGGATACATGATGTGGCTGATATTTATGATGCTTTTGGTTATGTAGCTTATGAAGTAAATATGGACAATATAAGCAAACCTATTCCACTATGCAAACCATCATTGCGTAAAATATTTGGTCGCTTACCAAATAACATCTATTTCGATATTTATAAGCGTTCGGCTGTCACCTCAGAGTGACAGCCTTGCCCCCCCCCTTGTGAACCTGCCCCGTGGTTGGTAAAATATAAAGCGTTCGGTAGATAGCTTAGGAAAAAGGGAGTGACGACCCGAATAAACTTTGCGCTACTCACAATCTGACGGACTGTAAGAATAACTGCATACGTCGTGCAGGGTGTTCAAATGTCAGAGGGCCAGCAACGTGGCACAGTCCAACACAAAACAAGAGAGCCGGTGAGGAACCGGTGAGGTCGAAATTGAAATAAGTCGGGCCTCTAAAACCTGACAAAGATTCGGTGTAATGAGCCGAACGCCTCTTACAAAAGTATCTGACTACAAAATCTCTTGAGTTGTGCCCCCCCCTTGTCTGATTCATAAATCTACGATAGAATTAAAGTATGATTAAAACAGAAGAAATGGGCGAGTTTGAAATAGGTCAAACCCATCGTGGGTTTTATCTGTATGGAATACGGCAATCCACGGGGAAGAGTTTGTATTGGCAGGGTCGCAAACGTGGTTGGTGTAATGGAGCAATTCCTGACGGCTACTTTAAAAGTAAAGATCATATCTTTAACAGCGTCGGTGCAGTCCTTCAGCTTGTTGCTGACAAAACCTATCGAGTATAGGTTTTGCCCCCCCCCCTTGCACCCTTTAAAACTTAGAGTTAGAATATATTACATGGAAACACAAGCGCCTGATTCGATTATCGTTTACCGTTCGCCAAGTGACAAGCTGATTGCCGAAACTCAATATGATATTATGATGGCAGTCGGCAACTTTTTCTGGGACAACTGGCTCGTGATTTTGGGTGGCCTCGGATTCGGAATCTTCCTTTTCGCTGTGCTGATTCCGTGGTTTCAAGACAGCGTAATTAAAGGTCGGGTTCGCCGCTAAGCGGTGGGCCTTGCCCCCCCCCCTTGTGCAGCATAGTAAATTTGTTAAAATAAATAGTGAGGTTAATCATTATGAAAATTGCTTCTGCTGCTCCGACAAACACTGGTGTAAATGTTCAGTTGTCCTCTCAGGTCGCCTACATTGGCCGCAATGCCAACATCGGGCGTCAGGCTAACATTGGCTGCAATGCCAACATCGGGCGTCAGGCTAACATTGGCCGCCCATTCAATGCTACCATGCAACAGGCCGCCGCGCATCGTCGCCGGATGATGCCCGTGCTGCGGCGCACGAAGTAAGGAACGGGGAGCATAAAAGCTCCCCGTTCTGCCCCCCCCCTTGTCATAAATAACATATTTGATAAAATATATTACATGACAATCACAAGATTTCATCGCCCACCAAACGACAAGCCACTGCTCGCAATGTTAATTGTGGTATGCTTGATTCTCGGCATTGCCATCGCCCAAGCCTCAGAGCCACAAGTAACTCAACCTCAATTCAAACAAGAGTTTCGGTTCATGCCGTGGCAAGATCAGGGCGAACGAAATGTTCAGACGCAAATACCTCTCGCTAAATTCTTATGGGGAGAAGGCCCGACAGATCAAAACCTCGAAGATTTTGAAGATATGTGCCGACGCTTTGAGGAACCGGGCGGGTTTCAAAGTGAAGCTGAAATGGAAGCTGCCCGACGTGTTCTCGGTGTGCCGGAAGAACTTATGGATTTATACGTTGATGAAGGGTATGGAAAAGGGCACATTCCGATCAAATTACCAGCGACTCTCGATGTTTGAGAGTTTGCCCCCCCCTTGTTCAATAGTTTATTACGAGTTAAAATATATTACATGAAGAACGGTCATGTATATCCCGACGGTCATATTCTCATTGATGGACGGCAACACCAACTAATGCCACGCGCGGCATCTGTAGCAACCCGACTTGTGCGTGGTTTGGATAATCACACACTTGAAATTACCACCGAAGAACCATCCTCATTTGATGTGTCACTACATAAGGTTGGTGGCCAAAATTGGATTAACTATCGTAGCCCGGTTTACGGTGATATGATGTTCTGTGACACAGGATTAATCAAGGTGTTCGGCACAATCCCTGAGAATATCTATGTGGCGGTAGTTCCTCAGCAATGAGGAATTGCCCCCCCCCTTGCAGCATCTATTATCTAATGTTATCCTTTAATCATGGAAAAGAACGACATCCTCGATATTTACCACAAAGGCGCTGCTGTTGGTATTGCTACTCCGTTTTCTGAACTGCCATTAGGCCGATATTTTTATGATGGTGGACAGGAATATAAAAAGGTCAGCGATGACACCGCATTCGGTAATCATTCGCGTCGTTTCAATCCTTCTTATTTGGTTGTAATTACGTTGGTTACACCGCTATTTAACTTTCATGATGTGGATAAAGTTTATCTGGCGATGTGTGACCATTTCGGCGTGTTTTTCCACAGACAGAACACCCGCGCAGACGTTGCCCGTGCCTTAATGAATTTGCCCGTGTTGGTGGTTACTGAGGTTGTAGCATGGGCAAAGATGAAATGGGCGCAAAAGATGTTCGAGGTCGAAACTCAGCGCGGCATCGGCAACCCCGAAAAGTTGGCCGAATTACAGCAGACGTGGAGTGCGCTTTATAATGCGATTGCAGCAAAGCATTATCCGGCGGGGCGTTTCTACTGGGTGGAGTGTCGCGGCGATATTCGCCGCATTGACCCTTCGCGTTACCGTTCGCGGTAACGCTTGCCCCCCCCCTTGTCAAAATCTATAAATGAGCGTATAATAATTATCATGTTATTCTCGAAGCCAATCATTCTAACCGGACACTATAATGTGGGAGCAAAGTTCATTCGTTTAAACGGTAGAGCTTATGATTTGTTTGCTACTGCTGATTATGCAATTACAAATTTACTCCCCGCATATAAAGATGAAGCGGAAATTGCTCTTGTTCTATCGAATAGACATATACAGGGCGGTTTAACCTTCAAACGAACCGTTGATGAGAACGGTGATATTTATTATGTCGGTTATGGTTATGAGGGGAGAGTTTGTAGACCCGCATTAAAAGAGTTATTCGGCTATCTTCCACGCCGGTTATACCTAAAGTTCATTTAGGTATTGCCCCCCCCTTGTTCCCCCGTGGTTTGCTTGATATAATTTAATTGTCAGTGAGAGAGCGCATATAGTTTGATAAAGCGTAACGTGGCTCATGGTAGGACATAGGCCCCCTGCCAGTAAGGGTTCTTCGGAATCGTATAATGAGTTCCCCCGCCTAAATGGTGTCTATTCATTTCACTGGATAGGCCCAACATGAAAGCGCAGTGGTGAGTGAAAGCATCCTTCTCTCACTGACAAGGTTTGGGCGTATGACCCAGTAATGAGGCGCACAGAGGCGTCTGCCCGTTGCCCCCCCCCCTTGCATTAACTAAAGAAAAGTAGGATAATAATAGTATGGATAAAGTTAATGATGAACAACAACCCGCTGTTTCTATGGATTTGCAACTCGTTGCCTTCTCAAAAGACAATCAGGACGGCTCTGGCAGCGTTCACGTTTTCAACGACACCGACGAACTTCGCAAACATTTTGATGAAGTTTACGACGCCGACATTGACGAAGAGTGCGCGAAAGAAGCAGAAGAAAAGTTCAACGTTGCCATCGCAGGTTCTCAACCCTACGAAGTTGGCACGGTTGAAACGAAAACCATCAAAGTGGTAGTCGAAAACGGCAAAGTGCGACTCGCTGAGTCCCTACACTTTAGCACCGGACAATAGTCCGGGGCTTGCCCCCCCCCTACCTTGACACCGGCTCCCTCATATGGTAGAATTTATATTAGGAGTCTCATATGTCTTTATTTATCGTGTTATTTGGGATAGCACTACTTTTTACGATGCCGGTTTTTGTGAATCTTAAACCACTTTATTACTTCTTATGGATGGTTGAAGCGATATTGATATTCACAAACTAACTCGTAAGAGTTAGTGCCCCCCCCCTTGCGGCAAATATCGCAAACATATAAAATTTAATGTGGAAGTGCTATGAGAAACATTGTTTTCAGAAACAGCCTCATAAGCGAGCATCGTGCAGGACAGTTGCTTCGCAGTTGGAAAAATCAGTTACGCGGCAAGTTAAGCCCTAAAAGACGTAAAGAAGTTAACGGTTTGCTTAACGATATGCGTAAAGCATTAAAGACCGTTGGCCCCTATGAGCGCGATGGTGTGTTTACTGTCGAAGAAGTTATGGCTTTAGTGGGAACAGGCCACGGACACGTTAATCGTCGCCCTATTTCGTATGACACTAAACGTCTAAAAGTGTTCAAGCGAACGGGCACAGTATGTGTCGCGTGTGGTTTACCTGCCTCACACTTTGCTTTAGAGCGTTGCTGGGAACAAGATGGTGATTTGTGGCACTTCAATTTGTATGGTTTGAGAGACGGTAAAGAAATTCTCTTTACTCGTGACCACATTAAACCACTTGCCAGGGGTGGAACCGATTGTCTCGATAATCAGGAAACAATGTGCTGCACTTGCAATTTCAAAAAGGGCGACAAGTGGGAAGAGTGATCTTCCCCGTCTGCCCCCCCCCTTTGCACACATAGACAATTTTAAGTATCCTTTAAGTATGGAAAGAACATTTAACGTAGAACTTCAGGGAACACTGTGGTATGTTGGTCATAATATGCTGATTCTCGAATCAGCACCGGCTCTGGATGAAATTCTGGGCGTAGAAGGAAAACGTAAACGCGTAACTGTCAGCGATAAGCATTTCAAGGGTGCGACAAACACCCTGACAACCGTGCCAAAAGCAAAGCGCAATGACACCGTGCCGGAATTCCTCGCCTATTCGTTTCGCAAGGGCACCGACAAATTCGTTTACATCTGTCCTAATGGCTTGATGTGTTACTTCCATGTGAACGAAAAGCCACCGCGCAGACTCTACATTAAAGTAGAAGATTAACCCGAAAGGGTTAATCTTGCCCCCCCCCTTGTCAACATTTAACTTTCGCAGTAAAATCTTAACCATGAACAACATGAACGACGCTCTTTGCACGGCTGCCCGAATCAATCGCACGTATGGTTTGCAAATGGTTATCTGTCCCGCCATCGGTGGACGTTTCGACGTGACACAAGGCGTCAATCCTGAAACCGGAAACCCGCTGCGTATGCTGGAAAGCGCAACACCGGCACAACTCGTTACGTGGCTTGACGGCTACGAAATGGCCCTGATTGGTGCCGAACTTCGCGCGGAAGATGCTAAGTCTTACGACTTTCCCGGCGACAAAGGAGGGTTCGACTTTTCTTTCGATGAAATTTTCGGCTCACTAATGGAGCCGCAACCCGTCGCACAAATCGAAAGTATTAGTATTGATTCCCGCATGGTTGCAGGGCCACAGGGTATCGAACGATTCACGATTATTGAGCGTGTTATTAACACGCTCTACACGATTCTCTAAGCGGCGGGGAGTTTCAAACTCCCCGCCTTGCCCCCCCTTGCGAGAATTAAGGAAATCGCTATACTATAACCATGTCTAATCAAGAATGGCCGAAGTTTTGGCTTGAAACGAATCAGCGTTGGGGATGGGTAAGGTCGCGTGAAGAGTGGGAGGAAATGGTAAACGACACCATTCAGCCCAATTTGTGGGGATTTCGCACACGCGAAGAAATTCTCGAATACTTCCTGACCTCACGACAGCACCGGGACGGAATCGCAAACTTCGGCCAATACACCTATGCCGAGCACACCGGGGAAAAGACCTTGCGAGAGTTCTTAGCGGAGCACGGTATCGAGCCGTGATCTGCCCCCCCCCTTGCGTCTCCTAATAGAACTTGTTAGAATGTAATTCGTTAGTTCAATCGGGAGGGCGTTATGGATTCTGCGCTTGATTATGCGATTTACTTTGCTAACCGCTATCACATGATTATGATTATCGTGTTGATTGCTGCCAACGATTATCGGGCAATACCTGAAGAGTGTAACGACTTAGGTTATCCCGTCATAGATAAGATTCTACCAAAGGATTAACAATGGCTAAAACCTTTGATTTCTTGTAGTTACCTTAAAGGAGGTTAACTACAATGAAACACAATCACAGAACTGGTGATGTAAAGCGTCAGTGCCACAGCGGATGCTATTATGGAATGAAAGATTCTCTAAAACAGGACGAGAATTACCACCGTCGTGCAACCGAACGCCGTTTGATTTCCGACATTATGAAGGGTAAACTCGACCCTGATGAAGCCATCTTTCCTGTAAAGGGCATCCATAGTTCCGATTGGTGGGATTGGGACTAATAGATGCCCCCCCCCCTTGCTAATCAAATGACAAAAGCCTCTTCCTATGATATAATTCATCTGGAAGAGGCTTTAGTCCCGGAATTGGGTCATAAACTCAAGTCAAGTTTATCGTTAGCAGCCACACAATAGAATTGTGTGCCGTCAATGTTAGCAGTTCGATTAAAATGCCAATGACCAAATACCCATATTGCCGGACGGTGTATCTGTAACATGGTCATTAAAGCCAACGTGGTTTGCGTAGGCTTTACCGGCCCGTTTATCAGGCGAGGCATATTCATATGCTCGATTATACCAAACGGGGCATCGTGACTGATTACAATATCCGGCTTGGTGGCCTCATAGAGAGTAACAGCATTGGTTAAATCTTCCATGCTTAATTGCTCATCTTTCCACCAACTTATACCCTCTCTACGACGGTATTGATCTATTGACCATGCACCGGATAGAAAGAATACGCCGTGCTTGTAACCATAATCACCCAGATAAAGAGGATGGGCGCGGCACTCTTCGGGAGAATCATGATTACCACGTATGAAACCATCTATACCAGTAAAGACGGTTTCTCGATTGAAGTTACGAAAACCTAATCCCAAATCTCCCAAATGTAATGTCAAGTCTGCTTTTTCGGGATACCAAAAGCCAACCCGTTCTGCGTGAGAATCACCAAGAAATCTATAAATCATAAATCTACTCCTAATGTGGCTTTAACCACCATTTTGTAAATATCCATTGAGTCTAACACACCTGCCAACCAATCTACAACCCTTTGAATGTGCTGAAACACACAAAAAGCGACATAAACCCCAACGAGTTTGTTCCTTATCCTACGTCTTAACCAACGGTAGTAAACATGGACTTTGCGACTCATGCTCTAAGTATACCAAAAAGCTATCCACGGGGCAAGGTCTGCCCCCCCCTTGCATTTAGATACGATTTAGAGTATCCTTTAATCATGGACGAACTAATCAGAGATAACGGGAAGCTGCGCCCGTGTAAAGGGAATTTCCAAAAGATGACAATTCCACAAATTATCTGGGAATTTCAAATCAAGCAGGGTCAGTTCTGGGACGGTTTTACTTATGTTGATTACTGGGATATTCGTAACATTCTCTTAGTCGTCATCTTTGTTGCGCTGTTGCCCGTTTCTCTACCATTCTGCCTCTACATGAGAGCAAGGAGCCAAAAGAATTACTAATGACACCTGAAGAACAAGACCGTTTCGCTAAGGAATGGGCTGAATACATTAAAGCTGATACTGAGTATCAAGACCGGAAATTTAAAGCATCAATCGCCCCGCAGTGGGCGGGGCTTATCGGTTCTGTTATACTCTGTGGTGTGTTTATTTGGTTGTTTTGGTTGACAACACCGAAAGGATAATATGAGCTTCCAACAAGATTTATACAACGACCAGCAGGAAATGTATCGCAGGATACATCGTGCGCGAATACACGGTTTCATTATCGGTATAATTATAGCCGGACTAATTGTGGTTATCGTGGGTGCCCTCGTTGGCACCCACTAATGCCCCCCCCCCCTGACAAAGTAAATAATTATTTGTATAATAAAGATATGACAAAGAGAAGATTAGGGTTAATTATCACACTTTTGATATTGTGGATTATTGTCGGAATAAGCATTTTCTTATATCGGCAAAGTATGGGTATCCCTGTTTAATGCCCCCCCTTGTAGCAAAGTAAGAACTTTGTTACAATTTATTATATGAAAAGAAAAGGTTTTACCGTCATCGAACTGCTTGTCGTAATTGCTATCTGCGCGATTCTCATTTCTGTCATCGTTACCGGCGTTCAACGTGCGCGTGGTGGAGCAACCCAAAGCCAGGAGCGCGTAGTCCCCCGTTTTCAGCCTCAACGCTGAGCGGCGGGGCTTGCCCCCCCCCCTTGCTCCCTTACTAACTAATTCGTTATAATCTTAGTATGTCACGATACAAGAAGTCAATGGGAACATGGAAAGAGATTTGTATTTGTATTAGAGGCGCATTTATCAATTTTGACGTTGTGCAAGCCACGGGACAAGTCTTTGATTTGTATTGTGATATTCATACTCACGTTGACGCTTACAGTGAAAAAATCGAGGGTGAAAAAGAACTGAACTGGAAAGTGGGTAAGAACTCATTATTCAAACACTGTCCAAAGAAGAAAATAGCGAAACACATCAAACGACTCTTTGAGTCCGATGATATTATGCTGTTTCCTTATCTCGATACAGATGATAAAGAAGCAGTTAAAGATGCAGCAGAAGATAGACAATTTCTCGAAAAGATGGCTCAGTTCTACGGGATTACACTCCCGGAGGACTGATATGCCCCCCCCTTGCCCGTGGTTTGCTTTTTAGTTAGAATGTATTACATGAAATTAGATATTAACAAAGCGTTTATTTTGGTAACAGTCATTACCGAAAAGGGTAATTCTATTACCCTGCCGTGTCGCAAATATAGTTTCAGCAAACGAAACGGCGAATCTGAACTGAATTTGAATAGTGCGATGGATGACGGTGTGACGCCATGTGAAGGCGTTAAAGAATATTACCGCAAAAATCCCACTGCTCCAGTCGGCACCGAAGTTCTTTTGAATATGTTGCTCGCGGAAGGTATTGCGTTGGTTTACAATACCGCGACGCTCATGTATAACGAACAAGGCGAGTTGTTCATTCCTGAGGAGGAATGAGCCTTGCCCCCCCCTTGACTAATCCCCGTGGTGAGTTAAAATGTATTACATGAAAAAGAGCAAATCCAAACCTGAACACATGACGGTTGCCAACGCAGTTAAGGTCACAATGCCGCGTCAACACTGCCCAACGCGCACAATCGAACCTAAGCGTAACAAGTTGCGCGACAAGGTTTCCAAACGCGAATTTAAACGGGGTGATTATTGATGTTTGAAAAACTCATCGCCTTCGTTCTCGGTCTGGTGTGCTTAACATGCGCTTTTACAGTTATGACTATGTTTGTTAGCATAATCTGTAATCTCGGTTGGGATTGGCAACACGTTATGCGAACTTGGTTCTGGATTTTTATCGTTCTCGAAGTTCTGTTTTGGATTGGTGGCGGCCTTAGTCAATTCGACTAAGGTTTGCCCCCCCACCTCAGGGATAGGCCAGTGCCGGCGCTCCCTGAGTAAAGTAACGGAGTTTCTCTATTCCTTCAAACCTTACTTCCAATACTTCTGCACCACTTTTACCGTCTTTACCGTATCGCTTGACAGAAACAATCTCGCCTGGTGTGTTTTCAGGGACTTCTACCGTCTTCATATCGAGTCCCAATAACTCCATGCGAGCAACGATCTTATCACCCTGTTTGAAATTAACGTCCTCTGTAAATTGCATGATATTAGTATATAGCCAACCACGGGGGTTAGTCAATGCCCCCCCCCCCATTGCACACTCTAAACAATAGCGGTAAAATATATTCCATGAGCAAAACAAAAGTAACCCCGAACAGCGTAGCATTCAGCGCGTTGCAGGAAGTTGTCAAAGTTGGTAACACGAAACTGAAAGTTCTTTTCGTTGCCGAACGCGGCGTCCACGGTGCCGAAACCTACTGGAACGACGAAATGCGCGGCAATGTCGGCAAAGAACTGACCGTGAGAGATTCCGACGCGAGCAGCAACGAATTTCAGCTTTCCGACGATTTCTGGTATCCTGCAATCTCCTTGTTTGCTGAACCCAAACAGCCGGTAGAAGTGTCGCTGCCTGATTACACGGCGACGGTGTATCCTACCCATCTCCAAGTTGGTTATCAGGAAATCACCAAAGAAATGGTTCTGGCAATCGTCAAGGGTGGACTGGATACGGGCTTCCTCTCCACATCAGATTTGGAGGGTCTGAATAAATAAGCCCCGGCTCCCTTCGGGGAGCTTTGCCCCCCCTTGCGCACAGCTCTAATCTTCTGTATAATTATTAGTAATAAGGAGGCCAACGATGCCTAAATCAATGTTTCGTCCATCGGATGTAATGGACAACGCGCATTTCAATGACCACACTAAGGTCTTGACTGTGACGTTTCAGAGTGGTTCGGTTTACGAGTATGAGAATGTGCCTGAGCGCGTTTTCAATCGTTTAAACGCCGCTCCTTCTAAGGGACAGTTCTTTAATCAGAACATCCGTAATAAATACGCATTTAAGTGTGTGTTTAAACCCGCTAAGACAACTACAGCGCCGCAGGTTCAGCCCGTGGCTGTCACTGTCTAATGTTCCTCCTTACCGGGAAACGGAGGCTTCCGGGCCTCCGTTTCTTCGGTCTGCCCCCCCCTTGTCACAAGTAAATTAAAACGATATAATCTATTACATGAGTGAAACAAACAACGTGAACATTGCTGAACTGAGCCTGAACCAAATTGCATTCTTAAAGCTCGGCCTCAAAGAAGGCGACACCGTAAAGGTTGTTGCTAAAGTGCCAGAAGGCACACACGGTTCTGATATTTACTGGGAAACGAGTATGACCCGTAAAATCGGTAAAACCCAACGAGTAGTAGGTGCGCGGAACCATAGCCGAATCGAACTCGAAGATGGGTATTACTACCCTGCCCTCGCGCTGGAAAAAGTGAAAGTTGTCAAGGAAATTCGGCTCCCTGACTACACCGCTTTAGTCAGCGAAGATGGTGTATCCGTGGGTTGCCAAAACCTCACCAAAGAAATGGTGTTGGGTATCGTAAAAGCCGCAGTGGAAACGAACTTCATTTCACAGGAGGACTTGGAGTTCTAAGCCGGGAGCCGTCGAAAGACGGCGACCTGCCCCCCCCCTTGTCACTACTCAAGAATAACAGTAAAATATATTCCATGAGTGATAAAGTAAAGACAATGAATGATGTGGCTTTCGAGTTTCTCAATGAGAAATTCAAAGTTGGCGACAAAGTGCGAGTCACCATGCGGGTTGACTCTGGTGTGCAGGGTAATCGAATTGACTGGCTTGAGGGAATGGAAGAGGCTCTCAATTCGGGACTTCACACTATTCTGGATACCAACGAGTCGTATGGTGCGTTCCGACTGAGTTGTGGTTACTGGTTCCCGGCGTTGGCAATCAGCTCTGATGTTGGTAAAGTCACTGTCAAACTGCCCGACTACACAGCCGAAATCACCAAAGAAAAAGTCAACGTAGGTTGTCAAGTTCTGACAAAAGAGATGATTCTCAGTATCGTAAAGGCCGCAGTGGACACCGGCTTTTTAAATGAGGAGGATATTGCCTCACTTAAAGGTTAAGCGGCGGGGAGCTGCCTTCAGGCAGCGACCTCTTGCCCCCCCCTTGCACTAACCAACTAAAAACGATAGAATATATTCCATGAGTGATACAACAGCAAAGACGGTTAATGATGCAGCGTTTGAGATTCTCAGCGCAACGGTCAAAGAAGGCAGCAAGGTTCGCGTAATTCTTCGTATCCCAAAAGGTATGCATGGAAGCCGCATCTCATGGGTTGACTCGATGGACGGAAACGTGGGCGTCGGTATCCACACTGTAACCGATGTAAGCCCTCGCTACGGTGCTTTCGAGTTGGACAACGAAAAGTGGTATCCTGCGGTTGCTCTTTCGGCGGACGCGGAAACCGTTCGCGTCGCGCTCCCTGACTACGAAGCAGAAATTACCAAAGATGGTATCGTAGTCGCGGGGCAGAACCTCACCAAAGAGATGGTTCTCGGCATCGTGCAGGGTGCGCTCGACACCGGATTCCTTGATAAAGGAGATGTAGCCACTATTAAGACTTCCTAAGCAACGGGGAGCCATCCACGGGTGGCGACCTTTTGCCCCCCCCCTTGCACCAAAATAAGATAAGCGGTATAATTTATTACATGAGCGATACACAAACAACCCCCGAACTGACCGTGAACCAAGCCGCATTTAATGTTTTAAATGCGAAAGTGACCGAAGGCGACAAGATTCGCGTCGTCCTCAAAGTGCCTATTACCGTGCATGGTAGTGATGTGAACTGGGTCGAAGAGATGGACAACACCATCAACAAAACGCTTCGCGTTCGCCGCGTTGACGCAAGCAATGGTTCTTTCTATCTCAGCAACGGCTACTGGTATCCTGCCGTGGCACTCTCCACCGAAGTAGCAAAAATCACCGTGCCGCTGCCGGATTACACGGCGGAAATCACCAAAGAACAGGTCAACGTCGGCTGCCAGATTTTGACCAAAGAAATGATTCTCGGCATCGTGCAAGGCGCGTTGGATGTAGGGTTTCTGAGCGAAGAGGATGTGAACCGCCTCGACACCAGAGAAGTATAACCGGGTGGACTCTTCGGAGTCCACCCTGCCCCCCCCCCTTGCGCTGATAGAATTTAAACAGTATAATTTATTCCATGAGTGAAACAAGAAAGACGGTTAATGACGCGGCGTTTGAAATCCTCAACGCACAGTTGAACATTGGTGATAGAGTTCGTATTGTCGCCAAAATTGATGAGGGTGTCCACGGCAGCAAGACTGTTTGGACATCTCGCATGAATGATAGTGTGGGTCAGTTTATGACTATTCGCGGTGTTGAACCTGAGTATGGTGCTTTTCAGTTGGATAACTATTACTGGTATCCTGCCGTGGCACTCGATACTCAGGTGCATAAAGTGACGGTTAATCTGCCGGATTATTGCGCTGAAATCACCAAAGAAGGGGTGAACGTGGGTTGTCAGAACCTCACCAAAGAAATGATTCTGCAAATCGTGCAGGGCGCGTTAGACGTGGGTTTTCTCGATGCCGAGGACATCGAAAGTCTGAAAGTATAAGCGGCGGGGAGCTATCGAAAGATAGCGACCTTGCCCCCCCCTTGGCAACACTCAATATAAACAGTAAAATATAAGACATGAACATGAACCAAGCAGCATTCGAGACGTTGAAGGAAACGCGCGGCATCGGTGACAAAGTGAAGGTTGTCCTGCAAGTGGACAAAGGTGTGCATGGAAACCTCTTCCGTTGGGATTCCGGTATGACCGAACAAATCGGAAAAGTCTTGACAATCAAAGAGTTCGATTCTTCGGACAACACCATCCTGCTGTCAGATAGCCGTTATTATCCCGCACTCGCTTTGATGAGCGACAACGGCCCCATTATCGTGGAATTGCCCGATTACAAGGCAGAAATCCACGCTGACCGTGTGCAAGTTGGTTGTCAGTGCCTCACCAAACAGATGGTGTTGGACATCGTGAAGGGTGCAGTATCTGTCGGGTTTATGAGCGAATCAGATTTGGAGGGTCTGCGATAAGCCCCCGCGGACTCTTCGGAGTCCGCCTTGCCCCCCCCCCTTGCACAAGGTTCAAATTAAGGGGTATAATTTATTCCATGAGCAAACAAAAGACGTTACACGACATTGCATTTGAAGAACTGGGCATCGAAGAGGGCGACTTCGCTAAAGTCGTCCTTAAAGTGGACGAAGACGTTCACGGTAACCCGCTCCGTTGGTCGCATGGTATGGAAGAAATGTTAGGTAAGACATTTCGCGTCACCAACATTGATACCAGCGACAACACAATCGAACTGAACAACGGCGAATGGTTCTCGGCTATTTCGCTCGAAAAGGCAACCGGCGAAATCAAGGTGCAATTACCGGATTACACCGCAGTCGTAACCAAAGAAGGCATGGAAGTTGGTTGCCAGAAACTCGACAAAGACAAGGTTTTGGAAATCGTTCAGGCTGCAATCACCACCGGTATGATTGACCGCGATGATGTCGAAGACCTCGACTATCACGACGACTAAGCGGGGTGCTGCCTTCGGGCAGCACTCTTGCCCCCCCCCCTTGCCTTGTCCCCGTGGTTGGGTTATCCTTTACATATGTCCGACGAATATCCTTTAACAGTTAAACAAGTAAACAAACTCATGGATGATGTTTTCAATACTGAGCCGCCAGAGCTTGTTCTTGCTCGTAAACTTAAAGAAGCCGGTTTTACTGAGCATCAAGTATGGAGAATGTTTATTGCTCGTAATGATGAGCCGAAACCTTATGCCCCACACTTTGCAAGCTATATAAGTTCAAATGAAGCAATTCGTTTGAGAGTTTATAATTTTTTTCGTGACTTCGAACGTGGTGGAGTGTGTCGGCGGATAGATACCGGATTAATCAGTTAATCCGGTTGCCCCCCCCCCTTGCATCGGTTAAATCTCTGAGTTATCCTTTATATATGATAACCGAACGCATCAACCATTCAGATATTGATTCTCGCCATGCTAACGACTTCATTAACGCATGGTATAATGAAGTTGCCAAACGCGGCGAAATTTACGCCACAAACGCTGAAATTTTAGCGAAAGAAACCGCACTCGATTTGTTGTCAAAGGGTGCCGGTGAAATTGTTTACGGGCGCAAAAAGGACGATTTGTTGCGCGTTAACGATAAGGGTTTAATTCCCGAAAACAAAAAGTTGTTTTTTAAAGCCGTTGTCGGCTATGCTTATTTGTGGGGTATTGCTCTTAGTGTTGAAATATCGGAGCAGCTACCCACGGGCGCTAAAATCGAATATATTGCCGATGACCTATGCCCCCATAAAGACCGGCAAGTGACGCAAGAATTTCAATGGAAATATCGCAAGCGTAGCGACGATGAAGAAATCGAAAAAGAGGCCGAAGCCGACACACAAGACGAAGAAACGGCAGAAGTCGAACCCTGCCCCGCTGGGGAGGTGATCGAATAGGGCGATTGCCCCCCCCCTTGGCAACTCATGAAAAAGGGAGTAAAATATTTAACATGAATCAAGAACATCAACAAATCGTTGTTTCTGCCGCTGAAAAACTCAATAAAATGGCGGGTATTGTTGGTGCAAGCACCATCCCATTTCATCCTGCACTCAATGAAGATGAAGTGAACGACATTCTCAATGAGGCTCAAGCGTTCGGCTTGACTGCCGAACGCACTGATTTTCTGAATGACCACGAGGGTCAGGACTTCACCAACATCACCTTTGAACTCGCCAACCGGCAGGGTGCCCATATGCTGGATGCTCTGCGTGGAGCCTCTCCTGTATAAGGAGAGTTTGCCCCCCCCTTGTAATACTCATAGAAATTGCGTATAATTTATTACATGACAAGCAACGGAATCATGAATCAGTTGGGCAAGTGCTACCGCGCCGTTTTCAATGGCAACGACAATTCTGCAACGTGGGCGAAAATTCATCGCCTCACCCGCCGTCACGAACGGGCGCTCGAAAAAGAGGCCGAGTCTGCGGAGCCTCAAATCGAGGGAGCAGCCGAAGTAGACAATTAGTTGCTCTCTTGCTCATGCACCTCCGGCCACTACCTCAGTTTCGACTGGGGTAGTGTGCTGCCCCCCCCTTGTTCTATATTTGTTTGCTTGATATAATTATTATCATGCTCTTAGAAAAAGAACAACCAAAACCAAAACCAAAGAAAAAGGTGCCGTCAAACTGTTATGAAGTTGTCATAACGGCCAACCACGGGGACGCAGACCATAGCGAAGAGAGAACAATTCGTATCCCTGACAGCCGCGAAGACCTCCTGAAGATGCTCTTGCATGACATTGATGTAACAGAGCGTTATTATTCACATGACAATTTTGAAGAATCACCGTTTATGCGGAAATGGTGTGAAGACGGCGACGACGAATCTATCGTCAATGAATGTCGAGAAATCAGCTTTACAGATTGGCCGCGCGACATCACTGCCGACCGGCAATTCCCCTGCACATTCTATTTTGGCCCTGATGTTTATTATTATGATGAACAGGGTGAGCGTTTACACGTTACTGTAACTTATTCTGACGAAGAAAAAGCGACAGAAGAAGAGCGGTTAAAAGGGACGTGGGAAAAAACAAAGGCCGCAGTTATCGCAGAAGAAAAGGCCGAACGTGCCAATAAATCAGAGCAGAGATGCGCGGTTTGTGGGCAAACTCAGTGGTCGTATGGTGGGCCGCGCAAAACCTGTTCGAGTTGCGGTAGTGAACTGCTTTACACTCAGCGTCTTTTTGATGCTGACGGCGAAACGATTACTGATAATGACAATCCTTATCAGTCAATCGAAGACCTCCGCACTAAAATTCTGCCGGAATTGGATAAGTTGCGCGAAAACGACAATTCTCGCTATTTTCAGCGGTGGTGGTTCATAAACCGAAAAGTTGAGAACCACGACAAAGGTTTACCGGAAGACGCTTAGGCGTCTTCCTTGCCCCCCCCCTTGCGAACTTTCCCCGTGGTTGGTTAAAATCTATAACATGAATCGAGATTACCCACCGGCACCATATCGTTGCGAAATTGTTTGTTCTGATGATTTGCGCGTATCTGCTGAACTTGATAAAACTACAATCAATATCAGCTATCGTTTACATCACATCGCAACATATGAAAATGGGAGCCGTGATTTTTCTTTTATTCGCCGTGTGCCTACAATCGGTGAATTTATTGATATTATCCACGAATACCCTTGCGAGTTACGAGATGATATTAACGACGGAAAACTCGCATCTCATGTGTTAGGTGGAATCTTTATATTTGAGAATCCACAAACTAAAGATTCTTTTGTATCATTCGCTCCCCTCAATGCCGAGACACTATATGAGCAAACAGCTAATGCTGTTCATTATGCTTCATTTGGTAGTGTAATTGAAGGTGAAGCTAATCGCGCATGGCGAGATAAGTTTGTGCAAGTAGCTGTCCTCGATCATAACGGCAACGGTTATAGCGTGTTAAGTAATAATCCTTTAGTTCCCGATGTTTGGTTTAATTCGGTTCGCCGCCGAACATTAAATCGCGCTGAGGCCGAAGAGCGTGTTCGCCGCATCTGTGCTGATAATCGTGATGTAGTTGTGCGCTGGTGCCCAACTAATAACCTGCCACCGGACTGGTGTAATGAGCGCACGAAGATTATATAATCTTCGTGTTGCCCCCCCCCTTGCACCACCTAAACAACGGAGTTAAAATCTTTAGTGAAAGGAACAGACATGGCATCTGACATCACCAAAGAACAAAAACGGGCATATCGGCAAATGGGGCGCGAAGATGGACGCGCAGGGCGTTCCGCCTCAGAGTTCCACAACACACCACACGAATTGGTTCAAGCGTATAACTCCGGTCATAAATCCGGTAAACGCACACTGGAAAACGAAAAGGCACAGCGCGACTATGAATTAAGCAAGTGGTAACGCCTTGACAGCACCTCTTAAACCTGTTATAATAAGAGTATGATATTCTTATGGGTAGGGGTGCTTTTCTTGGCTCCATTGTTTTGCATGGGGAATAAGACTGCCCTCGGTGTAATTTACGGTGCATTTGCCTTGTGGTTATTGTATAATGGAGTATGCTAACCACGGGGCAGGTGCCCCCCCCCCTTGATTAATGTAAAACAATTGATTAAAATAAAAGTATGATTTCAGAAAAAGCGCGAGTGCTGAATTTACTTTTAGAACGTAATGAGGTATCAAAAATTGACTTTGAATTAGGTGGAGAAATCATTATAACTCTTTCCCCTAAGCTTACAAAGTTACAAGAACACAAAAAGATGCGAGAAAAGAAATATTCTGAATCAGAAATTGGTGCATCGGTGGACGAGCGTGTTCGAGAAGTTTTATTGAAAGATAAACCAATGACTATACCTGAGATAACAGCAGCAGTAGGCTGCTGTTATCAGAGGGCAAAAACCGCAATAGATGCGGCAACAATACACGGTGTTATTAATATCGTTGAATGTCGCACTGGTGAATTAAGAGGAAAACTCCCTCATCTTCATCAAATTACCGAAGACGGAAAGAAAAAATTAAACGAGGAAAGGTGGTGGATTTACCTCAAGAAACCTAAAAATTAGGTTTCTTGCCCCCCCCCTTGCACGACCATAATAAAAGAGGTAGAATAATTACTATGAATCCATTCAACACACGACTGTTCAGCGCAACCCGCGAGAAAATCAACGAATTTCTCTATGCTCGGCTATCGAATCCCGAAAATCCGAATAACGGCGAAGAAACACATCGTTACCACGGAAGCACCTTAAAACAGCGCAAGCGTCGCCTGTCTCACACAAATCCGGCATCGCATCACTATGCGAACTACACGAAGCGCAAGCGTCGCCAGAAACACGCGCGTAAGATGTTGGCAAAGCAACGCGCGGCGGCTGTTGCATAAGTTCGCTCTCCGCTCCGGCGGAGAGCTTGCCCCCCCCTTGCATCCTTATAACTTCTGAGTTATATTTTAAGTATGCAATTCAGAATCCTTGACCCTCAAACGGACGGCGGCGGAGTCCTTCACATAACAGCGACCGGCACAGAAGAAATAAAGGCCGTGTTTGGTGTTTTTCATTGGCGGGACGAATCAACGGAAACCCTTAAAGCGCGTGTCACCGCTTTAGAATCCGGCCAATATAGCCTGATTTGCAACGATAAACGGAAATGGTATCGCAATGAAGTCGAATTGTCTGCCGATTGGGTTAGCCCATATATCGAAGAGTTGCAAAAACGAACGGGCTACAGTGGCGAACTTCCCGAACTCGATTTAATTGATTGTGTAAAGCGTATAACGCACACACATTTAATCGAATCTGTAAAACTCACAGACGGTAAATTGTCTGCGGTGATTTATGTAAAATCAGAAGATTACGCCGGTAAACCGGCTGTTGACCGTTCGCGCTGGTATTCGCGGGAATGTCTCGGAAACGACTTCGGGGCAACGCCTGTGCATAGTGAATATATCGAAACGAGCGCCGGAAACTACCGTAAAAATCCAGCGTGGGGACACTACCACAAACCGCGCCCCGCTTTAGCTAACGCGGCATTTTTCAACAAATTGTTTAAGTGGTGGCGGGATAACCACGCAACCGACTTACAAAAAGACTTATTAGAACGCGGCCTAAAATATGGCCTCTATTCTAATAACTGGTTAATGACACAGGGGCACCAACAATGCGTGGATTTAGGGCACGGCGGTTTCCGAATCACACCGAACGGCAACGGGCCTGACAGCTATAAATTTATGAGTTGGGAACAGTTCCGCGCGGTGGCTACGTAGCCACCGCTTGCCCCCCCCTTGCAGAGATTAAACTAATTTGCGATAATATATTACATGAAATGGATTAAAGAGAAGTGGAAAGCCTTCCTCGCCCTGCTTAACGGTCAAGTTCACCGTTACCCCAATGCCGACGCTCCCGCCAACATGGAAAAGAGCGACACCTGCCCTGCCGCAACTCTTGGTTGTAATTCGCGCGACTATGTAAGCGGCAAATCTTATCCGCCGCGTGGTAGTGTGGCCCGTTCTGCTGCCGAAAAGAAACCTCTACCACCTGAGCGCAAATTAAGTCAGACACCATACAGCGGTTATGTGGTTGATTCCGCGCCTCTCTCAATACCTTTCGTGCCTGAACCGACCTTTCAGCCATATCTTGACCCCATTGGCACCGAAAAGCTGTTGGAGGAAATTGATAAGATAATCTATCAGCCGACTGATTCAACTGCTGATGAAATGCGGGATAGTTATTCGCCACCCACGGTGGAAATACCGACTTATTCGGCTCCCGAACCTGTTTCGACACCAACTTTTGAATCCAGAAGCAGCGATTTTGGAGGCGGCGAATCCGGTGGAGGCGGAGCATCTGCTACATGGGACAGTTCACCTTCGGATAGTGGATCATGTGACACTTCATCGAGTGACTAACCGGTTTCCCTTCGGGGAAACCTGCCCCCCCCCTTGCTAAACAACATAATTAACAGTAAAATATAAGCATGACTTCAATTCAGGAGCCACGTTATCTGCTCGGCATTGACCATAATCAAAAAACGATTAAGGGACAATCGCTCGGCTATCTTACTGGCATAATGTATATGGCACCTCATAGAGTGGCCGGGATTGGCAACGTCTGCCCGTTCGCTTCTACTGGTTGCGCGGCGGCTTGCCTTAATACTGCGGGGCGTGGAGTGTATAAAAAAGCACAGGACGCCCGAATTTTACGCACTCAGTTTTTCTATTCAAACCGTATTGCATTTTTAGAAAAACTCTATAAAGAAATTTCCGCGCTGATTCGTAAAGCAGAACGGGACGAATTAACCCCAGTGGTTAGATTAAATGGCACTTCCGACCTCCCATTTGAGAATCTACCATTACGCGGCAAATCTCTAATAGAACACTTCCCAAACACACAATTTTACGACTACACGAAAAACCCCCATCGTGCCGAAAAGTTTGCCAATGGAGAAATGCCCGACAATTACCATTTGACATTTTCACGCTCGGAATCAAACGATAAACACGTCACAAAACTATTAGGGCGTGTTAATGTTGCTGTAGTGTTTGGTGGAACGATGCCGGAAAGTTGGCGGGGTGTGCCGGTTGTCAGTGGTGATAAAAACGACCTCAGATTTTTAGACGGCTCCGGTGTGGTAGTCGGCTTAAAAGCTAAGGGAAAGGGTAAGCGTGATAAATCCGGCTTTGTTATATATCCGCCGTCACCGTAAGGTGACGGCTGCCCCCCCCCCTTGCGCTGATTAAATAAATGAAGGATAATAGATATATGCCAAATCAAGAGACGTTAGATTTACTTTATGAAGCACAACAGGCGATATTCAAAGCCGAACGTGCCATTGCCAAAGAAGAAAATCAGCGGGTTAATGAACCGATGTATAAAATGCGTATTGATTTAGCAGAAGTCATGCGCGTTTACATGGCTAATCAGCCAGTTTGCACACACGTCTTAGTTCGTGATTCAGTGGGGAAAAGATAATGCCTAACGTAGAAGTAGAAGTCACTTCAGGGCGTGTAAGAATCGAGATGAAAAGTTATTCGCTCTTTTCAGACTATGCGGTTCTTTATGTTGACAATCAAAGATGTGGCTGGGGTGATACAATCAGCACAGATAGGCGCGACCAATCTACTATTGAGAGAATGATTCGTATTGCTCTTGGTAGATATGAAGTTGACGTTGATCGCGCTTATTTAGATGAACACGCTATCCCCGCTTATTATCATGCGTGGGATATGTTACAAGAAGCAAAAAAGAGAAAAGCTAAAAAATTAGCTGTTCCGCCACCTGATAACTTACCGCGCTGGGCATTACGTCTGTATAAGAGGTAACTGCCCCCCCCTTGTCATGATTAAACTTTAACGGTATAATTTATTACATGAACGCATTAATGACCATCGCACCGTATTTCTCAAATGGCACTTGGGTATTCGATGACCCCGCTGCCGGTCTGACTCGTGAGCCGTTTGTTGCGGGTATTCCTGAAATGATTAACCTGCTCACGGCGAACATTCCAGACGCAAAAGATGGTTTTCGCCTGACGTTCTCGGCTACGCCTTTTCCGGGTTACGACTTACACCTGAACTGGCAACGCGAAGAACACGGCGGAAACTGGTATTACGCCCAAACTCTCAAAATGGAGGGTTGGTTGTGCCCTGCGCTGTTTAAATACTTCCCCATCGCTCCAAGCGAAATCTACGTGAAAGCGGAGCCTCTGCATTAATGCAGGGCTTTTGCCCCCCCCTTGCAGACTCTATAATTATTCGTTAGAATATAAGACATGAACACACAATTGCTTGGCTCTCTTATCGGTTTGGTTGCCTTTTTCGAGGCTATTCCAGGAATACACCACGATATGTATCGTAACGATGAATGGCTCATCGTTGACGAAACGCCTGATTATTACTATGCTGTTCGCCTTAATGGTGCGGCAATCCACCGGCACCGCGAAACCTTTCCGAAGCGGGGCGAAGGTAAAAAGTGGCAAATTGCTCGCATCGAACACAAACCGGATGCTGTTCGCGCAATGATTGCCGACAGTCGCGCGTGGTCACGCACTCCCAAAAAAGAGCGAACACAAATGGCACATTGCTACACCGAAGCGGCGCAACTCGCTAACAAGTGCGAAGAAGTTCTGAAACTGCGCGAACAAATCAATGGCTACCTGATTATTCAGGCGTTGGCAGCTTTTATCGTGAGATAAGAGCTTTGCCCCCCCCCTTGCACTAACTAAAGTTTAGAGTTAGAATATAAATATGAAATCGTTTTATCGAGTTGGTAGCTTGACTGTAAAGCAAGGTCTATGGTATGACCCAAATGGAAATTTCACGGGGCACATTCACGGTAAATTTGATTTTTGCCTTAATCACACCTTGCGAATGGATTATGACCCTGAAATAGTAGGCTATCTATCGGCAACTGATAGCCTCGATGCTCTTTTCATGTGGTTTCCTAAAAATGATATTCTGCGTTTACAGCAGAATGATTACTTCATTTATCGTTATCTGGCAACCGATTGGAAATGGTATGCGCGTTTTAACCACTGGGTTATCAATCAAGAAACCTCGGTGCCTGTTGAGAGAATCCTTCTCTGAGCAGTGCCCCCCCCCTTGCTCATAATCAAATAAAGGGTTATAATTTAAGCATGTTAGCAAATCAGTTATTCAATCAGACAATCAACCTGCGCAACCATGCTTTTGTGTATCAGCGTTCGGGGCCATACTTCCCAGTAATCTTAATTCCTTTTAGTCTTAATGATAGAAATTGGTTGTGTGATGCAACTTATCTTCATTTGACTCACCACGGGGTAGTAACTGACATATTAAATGTAACGGCTGACCAGCTTTTCAGACTCGCACGGCCATTATGTGAGGATATGGAAGGTATTCATCAACTCAAAGTCGTAACGCGCGGCGAAGCGTTTGCTCTGGCAGCAGAAGTGATAGAGAATCGGAAAGCACAAAAAGGGAGCTATGATAGATAGCTCCCTTTTTGGGTTATAACACTCTTGTTCGACCGGCACTAAGCAGATCAATTAGAAATATAACAATAGCAGCCACAATCAAAATGTGGATGAAGGCTCCTACAGCATGTGTAAACCCGATAAATCCGAGTAACCACATAATCAATAGGATCAAAGCAATTGTACGTAACATGGCGACCACCTCTGTCTGGTAATGACGCAAATTCTGATCCAACGTGCCCCCCCCCCTTGCTCACTGAGTATTTTTAGGTTATCCTTTAATCATGCTTAAAGAGTTAATCAATTGGATTAGGTTATTTTTCTGGCTCCGTAAAGAAAAAGAGTCAGTGGTAAAGGCGTGGAACTATTCATCTGAATTTGCCGACGTTTTACGCGGCTCCGTCGGCTATGAATCATTTGCAACCAATGATACTTTATGGAAACTCTGGGGTTTAACCCTTGAAGGTATCGAAGTATATCACCGATGGAATAATGAGAATCGTGCTAAAATGTATCATTTACAATTAGACATCCTTTCTCCACAAATCCAAAAGAAGGTCGAGAGATATGACGACGAGCCAGTTAATTATTGGGTGTTTAATCATTCACACTCACCCGAAGTCCCCGATAGAATTGTTGCTGGGCCTTATGGTCAAGAATTAACAGCACGAGCCAAGATTCACGAACTCGAACAACAGCCGTATAACTTCTTTACCTACTATTATATTCCATTTCCACAGGGTAAACGTCCGTTTGAGTTACCCCTCCCTGAGTAATCAGGGAGTTGCCCCCCCCTCGTCAAAAATGTGCGTAGGTGGTATAATACCTATTGGAAGAGGGATTGGTCGCACAATTTTGTCAGGAATAAAAACTTGACATACAATTAAAAGTGCGGTAAAATATATTGTATGAAATTACTCTCACTTGACACAAACGCTAAGACAGTAAAGGGGCAAGCTAAAGGCTACATGACGGCCATTTTATATCTTGCGCCTGAAAAGCAAAGCGGTGTTATGAATGTTTGTGCTTTCGCTTCTAATGGTTGCAAAAATGCTTGTTTATATACTGCCGGACGTGGACGCTTTACTAATGTGCAAGAGGCACGTATTGAGCGCACAAGGTTCTATAAACGTGATGCACAAGCCTTTATCCAGCAACTAAAAGACGAAATAAGACGCTATAAAGCCTATGCTGAGAAAAAGGGTTATCAATTTTGTGTGCGATTGAACGGCACAAGTGATATTCCCTGGGAAGCATACGGAATTATGCAAGAATTTCCTGATGTGAAATTTTACGATTACACAAAGAATGCTTTACGTGCTATCAAGTGGGCTAAGGGTGCTTTACCTGCTAACTATCATATCACGTTTAGCCGTTCCGAAGAAAACTGCACACAAGTTGACCAAGTTTTACACGCTGGCGGAAACGTCGCTGTAGTTTTTTCTAAGCCGTCATTCCCTGCTGAATATCTTGGTAAGCCGGTTGTGAATGGCGATGAAACGGACTTGCGTTTTCTTGACCCTAAGAATGTGATTGTAGGACTAAAGGCAAAAGGGGATGCGAAGAAAGACGAAAGCGGTTTCGTGGTTAAGGTTTAGGCCAACCACGGGCTGCTGCCCCCCCCTTGTCAACTGTGTAATAAAGAGTTAAAATATAAGACATGGAAACCTCAGAAGAATTAGTAACAGTGGGTAAATTTAATAGTGGAGATCAAGGTGGATGGGAAGTTGTAAAAGAAATGGTTATGACTGTTCATCATGAAGCATTACCTACTTGGGTAATGGAGGGTTGTGCTGCTCAACGTTACATGAACGTATCAACTAATTATGTGATTTATAATGGTGTGAAACGCAAAATTTATAAACACCAGCGACGTTGGGAACTACTGTTAGCATCTGATGAAGAAGCACCGGGAGAAAAAGAAAAGAAAATCCAAAAGCTACTCGAAGAACAACGTCAAATCAATGAAAAATTAGCAGAATTAGGTTATCATCCCTGATAACCTGCCCCCCCCCTTGACCCGAAACGCATTCTACTATATAATCTCTATGGAAGAAGAAATGGCCGATGAAAGGGAACAGAAATGCAAGAAATAAATATCTCGACTCAAATTAAAACCGAAATTGACCTCAGCAACCTGACTGGTGGACAAGTAGCACAAGTGCTTTTTGATAGGCTCAACGAGCTACCAACCGCTGTAAACAATCATTTCGGGCCTGATTCAATGAATCCTGATAGCTCCATGCGAACATATGTAGTGCTCGAAAGACACGCTACCAGTGGTGCCCCGACAAAAACTCTCCATTTAACAAAAGCAAAAAGTCGGTGGCGAATCCATTGCATGATTAACAATGGACAGAATTATAAGTGGGGAAATCAGACCTCAAAGTTTGATTCAAAAATTAAGGCTTCTATTGAGGCTTTCATTGATAAAGATATAGTACCATGAGTCAAGGTGATTTATTAACGGGTGAGTTTCCAGAAGAGCAACCCACGGGGACAATAAAAGCAGGGGCGCAGACAAAAGCGGCCCTGTTTTCTCGTATCTCAGGAGCAATCATCAGACACGTAAGGTCAGAGACAACCGACACAGAAGAACAAAAGAAAATGGCAGCGACAATGATAGCGCGAACCTTTCGGGAAGGTTCGCTATCATACACAGAATTACTTGAAAAGGTCTTGACAAACTTAAACAAAGACGGTAAAATATAATACATGGAAACGAAATTATCTCTCCGTGAATTTAACGACTTCTTGGCCGATTACCGTCGCAATCCAAACGGTTTACGATTGGGACAAATGTTCATCAATCGTTACATCAAAGGAACAAGCGAGTTAATCAATAAACTCCATGCTGAAACCAACATGGACGTGGCGACACAGATTATCTACGATAACTTCGTAGATAAAAAAGAGAATCCGGTGGTTAGCCATGAAGAGTAAACTATTCTTTAGTCACGAATTTCGTGGAAATCTGGAGCAAGATAATTCAGTGAAACAAACCATCGCTGATTTATTGTATCTGCGTACCGCATTAGTATCTGCATTGGCTCACTTGCCACCCACTTACTATGATAAGGTCGTAACATCGGCAGAAATTGAGATTGCGCCTTATGTAGATTATCATAATCAAGGGGCCATGGTTCATCTCAATGTTCAGAAGGAGAATAAACTGCGAGCAGTCTATGCTCTTGGCTGGGAACGTAAGACCAAAACCTACAGTGCAAAGAGACACGACAAGGCAATAGAGGATATAGAAACTTTTCAAAAAACTCTAAAATTCCCTTGACGACTCCCCCGTGGTTTGGTATAATTTAATGTGAGGAAAAACAATGAACATTCAAAACGTAATCAATGAATTACAGAGCGCACGAGACTTATCCCTGCGCGAACGCGGCATCCTTGCCGCTTTAATCGAAATCCGCAATTCCGAACCAAAGCAAAGCGGACAGACGACCTCTGCCCCTGCACCTACCGTAAGAAGTGCTATTGCTCGGCCTGTTGATTATGCGGAGTTTCCTAATTCCACCAATTTGCGCGAAGCATCGTATGACCCAAATCAGCGTGAACTGGTTGTAACCTTTTTGTCCGGTTTGCGCTATGCTTACGAATCGGTTCCTGAGTATGTTTGGAACGGTTTAAAGAACGCGGCATCTGCCGGTGGTTATTACTCCCGCGAAATTCGTGGAAAGTATCAGTCGCAGCGTTTGGATGATTAACTGTTTGTAAATTTCATGGAACTCAGGTAGTAATCCTACTTCTTTAATTTCATGAGAAAAGCCAAACAGCTAACCTGCGAAAACTGCGGAGAACCTTACTATACACAGGAGCGAGAAAGTAAATTCTGTTCTCGCTCCTGTGCTGGAAAGTTTAACAACAGAAATCGTGGGCCTCTCACAGAAGAACATAGAACAAAAATAAGTGAAAGTCTTCGTAAGTCTGATAAAGCTAATAAAAATCGGAGTGTAGGTGAAAAACACGTACAGGCTGTAGCAAAAGCTACCCGTGGTAAGTTTAATTCTCAATGTCCCGAAAGTTTGTTATCCTTATCTTCTCGAACGGTATCTAAGATATTATCGAGATTGGGAGCTTCTTGTTCCCGCTGTGGTTGGCATGAAGCAACTTGCGATATTCATCATATTAATGGTCGTAAGATTAAAGATGCTGATTCTCACACCAACCTAACTTTACTTTGTCCAAATTGTCACCGATTGGCTCATACAGGTAAAGTTAGAAAAGAGGAATTAATTCCTTTGTCAGTTTATATAGGTGATAAGTGGAAGCAATTCTACTTTGGTTAATACGGGTCGGTAGGATAGCGGCGATTCCATGAGACTGTAAATCTCATACCCAAGCGGTTAAACAACGGCAGTTCGAGTCTGCCTCGGCCCTTTATTATGGAAAGCAAAAGAAAAGCCTTTCTCTATAACGAAATAGTGAAAGCACTTGATAAAAAAGAACCTGTTACCGTTTTGTTCTATGGTCACGGAGCAAGAAGTGTTATAACAAATGTTCAACTTGCACCAGAGGGACTTCAGGTTACAATCAATAATGTTTTATTTACAATTTCCGAGAAAGACAGAGTTTTTGTCGAACGAATAATCGAATTGATTGAACCAGTTGAGGGCGAACATAGATTAGCAGCAAGCATAAAGAAAAGAGCAAAGACTAACTCCCAAAAGAGTTAGTCTTTTTGTTTGCCCCCCCCCCTCCTGCAACTGTAATGATGGTTTTACCATTGTTATCATTACAGAAAAATACGAAGAAGTTTTTTGTAGGCACACGACAGTGCTATGGAAGAGGGATTGGTCGGGTAAACCGATCAGGAATAAAAATTAAAAGTCAAAAAGCCCGGTGCCGGGATTGAACCGACATCTTCTCTATACCACAGAGAAATCTTACCATTTAACGAACCGGGCACAATAGGGGCAGAGGGATTTGAACCCCCGACCAAAGCATTATGAGTGCTGCGCACTAACCACCGTGCTATACCCCCGTTTTTAAAGCCTGTGGAGGGATTTGAACCCCCGATTGTATGGATTTGCAGTCCACTACCTTTGGCCACTCAGTCACACAGGCGGAGCGAAGGAGGGGCTTTCACCCCTCGCTTCCTTACTGACTTCTCTTTCGCCAGTTGGTTGCCTTGCTTTTCTCGCGTCCTACTGCACGACGATAATCTGCATTGGCACGGTCAGCGCGAACTCGCTTGTCCCATTTCGCATCAGGAACTTCTAACGTCTGACGCAGGTTTGCTGCGTAGTTGTCAGGTAGCTGCCAGATTTCCTGCAAGTCTGCGTTGGGTAATTCCCAGTTGAAAAGATGGCGAGGATACTTCAACGAGGATTGGTCGCGCTGATAACGAGTATCACATTCGGGTAAATCGTGAGTGCGACGATGGATTGAAACGGCACCGGCTGAAACCCCTAACTTGGCCGCAATGTCGGCGTTTCGCATATTCGCCCAATCTATACCATCCCATTTCGATTTGCGTGGTGCCCCATACTGCGCTCTTTTGTTAGCAACAGTTGGGCGGGAAAAACCAGTTTCTCGCGCAATCTGCGCGTCCGTTTTGGTTTTCCAAGCAATACGTTTCCAGTTGACTGTTTGTTTTGTGCTCATGGTAATTATTATACTACCTCTCGTTACCCCTGTCAAGGGTAGTTTTAGTATATTTCTTCCAAACTTCCAAATCAAATTCTTGCGGTGTCTTCTCTGCTATGGTAGCATCGTAATGGTAAGGGTTAAATGGGTCTATCATACAGGAATGTTTCCATGCCACTTTCGGGGAGGCGTGACAAACAAAAGATGTTCACCTCCACGATTGGTCAGGACGGTAGCACGAAAGCCATGACGACGATAGAAACGGGCCGCAATGCAAAGAACTTCTTTATTGAAATTTGCACCATAATTGACCATTGTAGGCTCAGGTTTGGTGATTGGTTTTGCTAAAAGTTGTTCATTGTGCTCTTGAATCACATTGTAGGCATTCCGACACTTCACCTTCTTAATAAGTTGATTGATGTTCATGTAATAGATTATACAATTAACAGTAGGATTGTGCAAGGGGGGGGGGCAGAGGTCAATCGGGTTTATCCGATTGACTCAGTGCATAACGCATAAAATCAGGAAAGTATTCAGGTACGATAATCTTGAATCCATAGCGGTTAAGAATCCACCTAACCCACGCAGGTAATGAACTGTGTTTAAAAACAGTCAAAACAAGACACTGCTTTAATTCATCGCGCTCATTGGACATTTTCTCATGTGCCAGATGTAACTTGGCGAGTTTAGCTTTGTGCGCGGCAGCCTGAACCTGTAAGGGGTCTGGCCCTTTAGGTTTAGATACCTTTGCTTCGTTTGCTGGCATCGGTGCCCCAGTCATACCCGCTTTGATTCGTTGTGCTTGCCAGTTTCTCCAAATATCACGTAATCCCTGTGGTAGTTGTGCTGGAATAACGCATGATTTATCCGGTCTGAAATCTATAATTAAATCACCTTTTAGCTCGTTACATCGTCGGCATAGCGGTTGTAAATTATCAATCGAATTAGACGAAAGCGGATTGCTAACAGGAATGATGTGGTCGCGTGTGAGGTCGTCAATCTTCATGCCTTTATTACACGATAAGCAGCGAGAACCATATCTTTTGCATAGGTTTCGCCATTCGTTTGGCTGAGCCACGGCACCGGCACGTCCGAGGTTCTTATCTCGGTTAGTGTTAATGGGCGTGGTTTGAACGGGAGCCAACCCTTTCCATGATTTTGCCATACTTAGATAATACTAAATAAATGGAGATGAAGCAAGGGGGGGGGGCAGATAAGAAAAAGCCCAGCAAGGTCGGAGGCCCTTGCTGGGTGCGTATGCGATAAAAGATTTGAACTCTTTCTTGGGCGTTCGAAGCACCCCGTGCATCCACTACACTAATCGCACATTGGTGGAGGACTCTATTCTGATCTATTGGTATAGACCGTCGCCGTGTCCCCCAATCAGCGACCTTACTACGTAGCGTTCTAAAGCAGGGAAGTTCTTGCGAGAGTTTGCAACCTCTCGTTTTTCCTGCTTAGATGGAGATGTGGGTAATTGAAACCCAGTCTTGAAGTAGTAACAAAGTAGTTTATAGGCTTAGACTGTCTTTTAGTTTAGCTTTCCACGGGGCGCAGTCGTTCTAATCGTATCGGAAAGCGAGTCACTAATTCATACCGACTAATGACTGTCGTTTGGTGCTTACATTAATTACCTCTATCTTACATCGTAAGCAATTCAGTAGAGGTTTGCTTAAACTAAATTAAGCTGCGAGACGGGCCATCTGAGCCTTAGGAGCCATAACTCCACCGAACAAAGAAACACCCTGATTAAAAACGTTGCCGTTTATAGCATGTCAGCCGTTTAAGGTGTCTGCCAACGAACACCGCCTAAATTCCTTTGATAACAAATCTTCAATCGAAACCTGTCATCCCCAAATTAACGTCGTTTCTGTGCTGCTTTTACTGCATCGTTACACTCTTTGCAAATGCGTTTAGCGTAAGTCTTATGCGGTGGAAATATATCCTCGAAATAAAGTAGTTTGCTACCCTTTCGTGGTTCCTTGTGCCAGCAGAAGTAACAACGTATTTTCATAACTTAATTATACTACAGCCGTTCCCTTATGTCAAGGGTTTTGGTTCCCCTGTCAAAAACTTCTTTGTTTTATGTAAGACTGAGAAATAACGCTCTATCTCAGGTAAATACCATTCCAGCGATTGATTATTCTGCCAACCGGCCTTTGTAGGGGCCGGTTGTCCTGTGCCGTTGCCAGTGTAAATTGACACGTATAACTTGCCTTGCGGGTCAATATATCTCTGAGCAAGTTGTAGCACTTCTTCTCTAATGTGTTGTTCTTTGATAACACACAGCACGTTGGATATTGTAACCGTCATTGGCCGGAATGTAAGCGCAAGTTCTAACGATGCGAGATTCATTTGCTGAGGCACGTTATAAGGGTCATAAGGTAAGTTAATAACCTGACGCTCACGTAACACCGCACTCATTAGTTGATAATACTTTCCTGCCCCAATATCGAGATTCCACTTCAAAGGAATCCACCCATCTTGTTTATCAATGTAACTGACAATAGCCGGAACATGGTTAATGCTGGTATTGGCAGATGTGTATTCTTGACCTTCAAACATGGTATTTATTTTATCACTTTCCACGGGTGCTGTCAAGCTCTATTACTTTCGCTTTTAGTTCATCAACAGCAGTTCGCCATTTGTGCCCCGGCTTAACTTCATCGGTGACCGGTGTGCATTCATGAGTAGCTGTTTGACCACTCCATGACATACGCCGACCTAAGAATTTAAATACCCGTGGTTTGTCCATCTTTTTAACCTCAACGATAAAGAATTGAGTAGGAAAGTATTCGGGGCCGATTGAACCCGGTAAAGTGCAGCTATGACCTGGAACCTTCCAAAGCTCATACTTTCCTTTACGATACACAACTACGGGGTCTACTCCGTAATCAATGCCTATCGTTTCGATCTTTTTCTTATTGTCAAGGTAAGCCATGCTATACCAGTATCCCTGTGTCATGTTATCCTTTCATCATCAGCGTAGATGCTGTAATCAATACGGCAGCAAACCAGTAGAGGGCATGAGCATAATCTTTGGCTAACAGATAACCAATGAAGCTGATGGCTTGAAGAAAGGTTATCAGCATAACCATCTTTGGTGCCCATAACGTCATAAATTCTTGCATTAGTATTTCTTCAACTCCTGAACCAAAGAGCCTTTGTCATTTTCAAGGGTGAGAATGAGATTATAACCAATAATTACATCATGAAACTCGATATGTGGAGCAGCCAGAAGTAAATTGAATACCTGATGTGCAAAAGAACCATCTTCTGTCACAAGAAGGGTAAACACTTCATCACTAATCCACTGCTTTTCAGCTTTTGCTTTGATTGTGAACATACATAGATTATACTGAATCGTGTGAGGCAGAGCAAGGGGGGGGGCAGACAAATAACTACGACCAGCCTTTTTGGGGCTGGTCGCGTTGCTCTACCATCGAAACGATAGAGGGGTAATATGGCACGGGCGGAGGGACTCGAACCCCCGTGTAGAATATTAGTTTTGGAGACTAACGCTGTCGCCGCTGAGCCACGCCCGTGTATAAAGAGATCGGGTACCTTTCGTCGGAGAAGACGGAGGCTATTCGAGTGCCTGTTGTCCCTTCCTCTGGTAAGCCCAGAGGGCGCGGCGGCTCTCCCCTTCAAGGATTTCTCCTACCCGAAATTGGTGCAACGAAAGGGAATCGAACCCTTATATCGTGCTTGGCAAGCACGTATCCTAACCGTTGAATGACCGTTGCATTTGTTCTTCCGTTTCTGCTGACCAGTTTCTTTCGAAACAATCATCGGCTGAGAGCAGTGGCGAGAACTATGCGGCATATCAGAATCGAACTGATAACTCAGGCTTGGAAGGCGCGTATTATAACCATTTAACTAATGCCGCAAGTGTGGATTTATACGGCTATCCACGGGCCGTGTTCCCTTAAATCGGGATTACACACTTGATTTCAATATAATTCTCTGCGGGGCCATTATCTATGGCCCCTTTAAGCTGACTCATCACGTCTGCAAGACCCATTGACATAACGGACGCGTCATCCAACTTAATGATATTTTGTGGTTTTGCAATACGAGTGTTCCAGAAATCAATATCAATAGGTTTACCGTCATTCTCGATATAATCTGTGTCACCCATATAACCAGTATAACCACTGGGAGTTTTCTTAGTGATTACTCCTAATCTTAAACCTGCTGAGCGAGATTCAGGCTTAGCGTAAAATACCACGTCTCCGACCTCTACAGGACGACCAAGAGCGTCTTTATGCCCGAAAGCCATTGCGAACCTCCTGAAGTTTATCGAAAATCACACGCGCTACTTCCTGACGTTCGTAAAAACCCTTATCGTGAAGGTCTGCCTTGATTTCAGCCTTTTGAAATTCACGAAGAAGAACCAGTTCACGAGAATCACACGACGTTGAAGCATTCGGTAACTTCGAGACATTGATTGGTTCTGGTCTCTCCATACTCATAGTTTCATCGTAGTAATACCGAAACAGAGCTTCAGTATTACGCAGCATCACCAGTTCTTTCACATCAACAATTGTCCACACAATATAATCCTCCATGTTGATGGCGGGACTCGAACCCGCAAAACTTACCCTCTCAAGATAAGGTGTCTGCCAAATTGCACCACATCAACGAACAACTAATATTTTACACCATTCCGCGGCCCTTGTCAAGGTCTACAGAGCACTATTTTTAGGACCATAAATATGGCCACCAGAAAGTTAGCTCCACCTATCCATTGGGTATCGAATGAGGTATAATAAATTCCGCTGCAAACGTTTAATACGTATAGCACGATACCGAAGCTAATCTTATTCATGATGTCTTCTTTCAAGCGTGGAGTGAGGGATTCGAACCCCCGACCAAGAACTTAGAAGATTCCTGCTCTATTCCACTGAGCTAACCCCACATGAGAGACGGTAGAGGCAATCAACCTTAATAGCTAAAAGACATTCGGAAGGGTATGCGCTTTTAAACTACCGTCTCATCTGAGTATACAAACGTAGATGACTGTTGTCAAGCTCCCTGTGGTGCAAGAAAAACTCCATCTGGTGTATGGACAGCGAACGTGCTATGAACTTCCGAAGCAACTAAGGCAACAATAAGAGTGTGATTGCTTAGCTCGAAGGTTCTTAGGTCTACTAATCCTGTGCCGCTCGAATGCGGTTCGTATTCCCCAAACTGCTTAATAGCTTGCTGCTTCAGCTCTGTCAGTGTGTTATGTATCAGCCTTTTGGCGAATAACGGATGACAGCCTCGTGGTAGATGAGGAACCGAACACCAGGGAATTTGATCTACTGTAACCACCGGTAATATTTGCATACTTCAATCATATCGCAAACCACGGGGTTTGTCAAGGGTTCTCCAAAACTTTACCAATTAGTCACATGGTTGGGTAATGAGTGTGCAAGTAATGGAGAACAAGTTGACATTTGCAATCAAATTTGCTATAATCTTTCTATATGCCTCAGTAGTTCAATGGTAGAACGACTCTTTCGTACAGAGTAAACGCGGATTCGATTTCTGTCTGGGGCTTGGAGGGTACCACTAATGATGATCGCAGAAAGAAACCATGCATCCATCTTTTTTTGAACACTTGCACCCGTTTATCCAGAAACCAGTTGAGGTTTCTGTAGTAGTGAATGACAAACACATCGCCAGCGGCAAGCGTGGCGATGCCAGTAATTGCCCGTTATGTTTAGCAATAAAAGAACATCTTCTTAGTGGAGATGCGTTAGTTACTTCTAAACATGTCATGTTTTATGACAGGACGTTTGATCGTTCTGATATAGACATGATTCTGGGTAAAGGTCGAATTGCAATGGTATTACTACCACCTGCAATAGCTGAACTAATCAAAGAGTACGAAGAAGGGGAGCACTTTGTCCCATTCAAGATAGAACTCAATTTTCCAGCACAACTCTTGACATCTGGCTAAAGTGTTGCTATAATCAGATTCAGGAGACATAAGATGTCATTTGAATCAAATTGGCGAGAATTTCTCGTAGAACATAAAGAACTTAATTACGCAAACGTGCCCACTACCGACGAAGACTATTTTGTTAATAGTCGGGAGCTTCTTCACGAAGACTTGAAACAGATGGAAGACGAAGGTTCTATTGTCTTTCGCTTCTATCCGCCTCAAGATAAAGGCGCACTTCTGAATTATGATGAAAATCGGAGAATCCCCAGGTATTATGATATGCGTTTTCAGGCTTACGCACACTACTTAGGGCAACAAGGAAAGACCTTAAATAAAGCGGAGAGATGGGTTGGGGAAACCCTTCACGTAGAGGTTTCCATAAGATAATGAGCCTCGCTAAGTCCATTTAATATCACTCCTAACTTAAAGATCGCCCAGCCCTGCGAGGGGGCTGGGCTTCTTATTTACTTGTTCTTGCGCTTTGTTTCCACGCCTTTAGGCTTTCGTCCTTCGGCTACCCATACTTCGGCAGCTTCTTTAGCTTTTTCGAGGTCGTGAAGAACAAAGGTTTTGGAGTTCTTTCCATCAAGTTCAAGGGCAACGTGGTAGGTGCTGCGTCCAACGCTGATAAAAGCATCTCGCTTATTATCTTCGCAGACGGGCGTATAACCAATCATGGAGCCACTATCTACGACGCGCATAACGCAGTCTCGTATTACCTGCACGTCTTTGTCTTTCTTTAGTGATACAGCTTCACTAAGAACACTGACTTCTTTTTGTGCTGCCGCCAACTGTGTGTTACTAAGGCTTAACGCAGCTTCCAAATGACTTGTTGTTTGGTTCAACAGATTAACTAAGATTTTGTTTTCCATGTAGTAAATTATACTAACTTACGTAGAATATGTCAAGTGCGCTACCGCACAAAAATATTTTCTTTGGAACCTTGACAAGTGGTTGGTAGTTCAGTATAATCTATTATGTTCCTCTCCGAGATACGTGGTGTGCAAGTCAGGACTCTGCGCGGATAGAAGGCTGGGAAGGTGACTGGTCCCAGAAGGAACATCTTTTGCCCGGTGGTGCAGTGGTAGTTTCACGTCTGACTCTGGATCAGAAGACAGAGGTTCGAATCCTCTCTGGGCAGTAGACTTGACAAACTCCGTCAAGTGTAGTAAGATTAGTATCGTTATTGAGGATTCGCCAAGTGGTAAGGCATCTGATTTTGGATCAGACATTCGGAGGTTCGAACCCTTCATCCTCAATCGGTTTAGTTAGTTGTGCGCTATTGCAGACACAGCGGTAATCACTCCGCCGACTAAACCTAATGCCGGAGAAGCTAAGTGGCAAAGCACCACCTTTGTAACGTGGATTAAGTGGGTTCGATTCCCATCTCCGGCCCCAATTCCCGTGGGTAGTAAAGGGTAATGTATGAGAGTATGTTACAAAGGGCTATCCACGGGGTTATAACGGATGGTTGTCCGAGCGGTTTATGGAATGCGTTTGGAAAACGTATGAGGCATTTCATAGTGTCTCCGCAGGTTCGAATCCTGCACTATCCGCCAAGAGAAGCTAACAGCATTAAAATGATTCAGCTTATATCAAAAACAATGCTTCTCGACCTTGACAATTCAATAAAAGTGTAGTAAAATCTACTACATATCTGGTGGCGTAGAATAGCGGCTAATTCGCTTGTCTGTCGAACAAGTTATCGCGGGTTCGAGTCCCGTCGTCACCGCCAGAAGAAGCGCACAGCAATCTGCAAAATAAAGCATTTGTGTGAAAAACAAAACAATGTAGGTTCGAATCCTACCCTGCCCACCAATTAGTGGCAACTACTATCTTAGTTGTATTCAACTGGGCAGGTAGCTAAACTGGAAAACAACGCTTCTTGTCTTCGGGACGTGGGCCAAAGGTAGGCCGCAACATTTGGGATGTTGACATCGGGCGAGTTCGATTCTCGCCGTCCCGATTTGCAGTAAATTAGACTTGTGGTGGCCGAGCGGAATGGGACATTTGTAGCATAGCCGTTAACTGCTACTTGTCGTAAGGACATAAACCACTTCGACTTCCGACGGGAAGCGTTTTTCGAGAATTGGACGGTGTTCCGCAACTGCATATTGTCTCCGTAGTTCAGATGGACAGAACGACAACCTCCTAAGTTGTATGTCGCAGGTTCGAATCCTGCCGGGGTCATTGGAGATTATAATGTTTGGTGTAGCGAAAGAAAGATTAGTCAATGTCTTAGCTCTATTGCAACATAGTCGTTGCGCCTATGGTTCAAGTGTTAAAGAACCTACTCAGCGATGCGATTGCAAGTATGTAGCTAAAGACGCCGAAACGCTCGGACGTTTCGGCTCAGAGAGTGGGTCAACCTGTCCTGAGTTGTCTATGGCTTACGCGATCATCAATTCAATGACTGATCGAGAATACGAAAGATTTTGTAAACGGGCTGGAATTAGCTTGACATAGCCCGTGGAAAGTGATATAATTTAAAGTAATTGGGGGCACATGTTCCAAGGGGGCGAGGAACCTTTGCAAGGTTCATGTGAAGAGTTCGATTCTCTTTGTCTCCACCAATTCAGATTCGCTGACTGCACTGGCCTGAAATATCGGTTATCACGCGAATGAGGTTAAGGTAGGCGCCTATACTTAACGCTAAGGGGTAAGTTAATAAACTCCCTTACATTTGGGGCTTTCGTTCAAGGGGAGGACGGGAGTATGGCATACTCTCAATCTGGGTTCGAGTCCCAGTTGCTCCATTTTGGAAGGCAGGGCAAATGGTCAGCCGTCTTCGTGACAAGAAGAATATAGCAGGTTCGATTCCTGTGCCGTCCACCAATCCGACCAGTGAACTGAATCCCACTTCGGCTGTACAGCGAGGCGTGAAAGGTGGGTAAAGGATAGCCAAAGTTCACCCTGAATAAAACAGGACAAATTGATACTGAGAGTTCTATACAGGCTTTGAAGCGTGAACGACCCGCACCATCTTAGAAGGTAGGCAATCCTGTAAAGGTACTATAGAGGCTCTCATTATGTCCGCGTAGTGAAACTGGACATCACGCAACTCTACGAAAGTTGTAATGTAGGTTCGAATCCTGCCGTGGATATTTTAGCGTGGCCCTTGACAGGCCACGCGGAACGTAGTATAATCTATTGCGTTGTAAACAAAGTCATGGGAAAAAGCAGAAGTCCTTTTCAACAGAAATGTTGGGATTTGAAAGTTAGGTATGGAGAGAAATCTTCCGACAATTTGGAATAGCAGGGTACCGTTCACGGTGAGCCGGACTTGACTGTTAATCAAGGATAGATGGGTTCGATCCCCATCCCTGCTGTAAAACATGGTGGATGAAGCTAACCGGTCAGGCGCTTGATTGTGGCTCAAGTACATAGGGAGTTCAATTCTCCTCATTCACCCCATTATGCTCCGGTAGCTGAGATGGTTCAAGCATCCGCCTGAAAAGCGGAGGACGAGGTTTCGAGCACCTCTCGGAGTACTTAGCAGATAATGAGCGCGATTGGCCACCGTGGTGAGTTATCTGTAGGGATAGAAAACTTCTGTCAGCCCCTAACCATAAGACAGATAATGGCTGTGAGAGAGTGCCCCGACGCTGGGTGAAGCAAACGGAGAAAGACACTTCCCTGCTGCTCTCACATTTTATCGCAGGGAGGCAAGGCGCCCAACGTGGCTCATAACCATGTTCTTGTCGGTTCGATTCCGACCTCTGCAATGGCCCTTAATGCAGACTAACGACCTGCTCGACGTGTAACCCACGCCGATCCTCTAAGTGTAGGAGACGGGACACTCGGAATGTGGCTCAGCTTGGTAGAGCACACGCATGGGGTGCGTGAGGTCGAAGGTTCAAATCCTTTCATTCCGACGGTATCTCAGGCCACTTGCACATCAGTGTAGGTACGGGGAAGGCTTCAAGGCCTTCCCCTTTAAATTTGGCGGCTGCATAGGATGCGATCAGGAATCATAATCCAGATTTTAACAGTTCGAGTCTGTTAGCCGCTATGTGGATAAAGAAACTATACAAGCCATATTAGTGACAGTTTTCTACGGAGTGTTATTTATATGGTTGTTCTGGTCAATTGGTCAGTCATTGAAGGATTGTGATTTTGGGCAGGGGCCTGATCCAAAAGGGAATAACGACTGGTGGTGATCTGCCCCCCCCCCTTGCAGAACCTTGAAAATCGGAGTATAATTTAATACATGAAGCCACCATTAGATGCAACTGGAAGAGAAATCTCCGTGGGTAGCAAATTGATGTACTGTATTGATGATGTATGGTCTTTCGGTGAAGTCGTAGAACTCAAGGAAAGAAAAAGATGTTATCAAGAATACATCGGTGTCGTTGTGAGCAAATGTTCTGTTAATCCTTACTGGTCAGAAATAAAAGCCGGTAAATCTGAGTTAATGTTTCCTCAAAAAGCAATCATTGTAGAGAATTTTCTATTTCTTCCAAATGATTTCTTAAAAAGACTTGACGAGGCCCGTGAAAAGTGATATAATCTTTAGTGGTGATGAAATTATGATGGGTTTAGGTGGACAAGAACTTTGGATAGTATTAATAATTGTGATGGTTCTCTTTGGTGGCTCGAAAGTTCCACAGTTAATGAAGGGAATCGGTGAAGGTATCCGAGAATTACGTAAGGGTGCAGAATACGACCCTGAAACACAAAAGACCGGCATCTAAGGATGCCACAACACGGCGTACTCAAGCGGTCTAAGAGGCAGGACTTTCAATCCTGTAATCACGGGTTCAAATCCCGTCGCCGTGACCAATGGGAGATAAGCCTGTACCACGCTTTGCTTAATGGTTGGTACCCATTATGTAAGGTGAGGTGATGCTCCCCTCAAAATGGCCCTGTCGTCTAATTGGAACAGGATAACACCCTCTCAAGGTGTAGAACCGGGTTCGAAACCCGGTGGGGCTATTGTTGGCCGGATAGCGCAATTGGCAGGAGGCGTTGGACTCAAAATCCAAACAGTGCGGGTTCGAATCCCGCTCCGGCTATGGGATGTTTCTCGATTCATCCATCCTACGAGTAGTGTCGAGGAAAATAAAATCTTTCCGAGTAGTGTCGAAAGATAAAAATCGTATTGCTCGGTATGTCAAATGGCGCGACAGCAGTTTTACACACTGTTCCAAGGGGGTTCGATTCCCTCACTGAGCATTATTTTTCTGAAAGGGGTTGACAAAGCCATCCACGGGTGGTAAAATAAACACCATGAAATTAGTTCTTATCGGAGAAACCAGTTCTGGGAACGAGGATGTACTTGGAGGCGTTTTCAACATCGAAACAAAGTATCCTCAACTGGCCACGGATGGATTTCAACAACAGGCTTTGCTTGAAGAACTTCTCACAAACTTAGCGGAAGCTAAGATAATCAAAGATAAAATCGGCATGATTCTTCCGAGTCTTACCGAAGAAGAGCATGAAGCTCTTATTGAGAGTCCTTTCGAGGACAATATAGGTGGTCCACAAGACCCTTGCCGAGGACGGACACTCGGATAAACAATTGCCGTCGTAACTCAGCGGTTAGAGTGGTTGACTCTTAATCAATTGGTCGTAGGTTCGAATCCTACCGGCGGTATCAAACTGGCAAGCAGGTGCGTTCTAAGGTATACGGGTTCAGGGTATACACTGGATGCCTATAAGGTAACTTAGAATTGGGGGTTCGAGTCTCCCAGTGCGAGGCAAAAGGTAGACACAGCAAACTTTTCACATTACATAAATTGCTAAACTTTTGGTGCTTAGCGCACCTCCGTGAGAGCGGGGCCTCTGAAACCAGTGTGGTGGATGAGGGAAACAACTCCGAGGACTCGGCCTCGTTAATCCAGGGCGTAGTAACGAGCTACGATAAAAGCGGAAAAGCTACCTTGATTTAAATTCTTTGGAGGATTGGTAACGATGAAACGAAAACAAACTGAAGACCCAGCCAAAATTTACGCCGTCGTTGTCAAGAGGCCGAAGATAGCAGACTTTTAATCTGACGAGCGAAAGCTCCACCGGGGGTTCGAATCCCTCCGACGGCAATATGCAAAGAATCAAAGAGACAAACCAGTGGGAACACATTCAAGTCTTCATTGGTAAACGCAAGGTTGTTGACGGGGATAAAGTCAGATTACAATTCCCCAACGGAAGCACTGAAGTGTTCGTAGTTAAGATTAAACACAGAAATGCGACCGTCCACGATATGGGACATCGGTATGATGTCACTCAAGAGATTCCAACTGTAGTCATAGATTACAATGGTCTTAAAGTCGAACTGAAAGTCTCAGATTTCAAATTGGGAGAGTTCGTATAATCTCCTTATTGCGCTTGTAGTTCAGTGGTAGAACACCGACTTCTAGATTCGGGTGTGGCGGGTTCGAATCCTGCCGAGCGCACTTCATCTTAATTAAGGAGCCTACAATGAGCAAGTAGATTGACTTCATGTAGCTGTGTTCAAATAAATCACCACCCGTGGTTAGCCAGATTTCACAAACAACTGACTGACAACAAACGGAGATTTAATACAATGAACACCTTAGGAACAGCGATCACGTCGCAATTTTACGTGAACCCTGAAACCGGCTATGCCGACATTACTGCTGCTTGGAAACAAGCTCTGGCTGACAAGACACCGATGAACGCAGGTTCGTATATGCTTTATGCTATCCTGCGCGGCAAGGATTGGAGAAAGGGAATTAGTCCCATCACCAATCATAACAAAATCGCAAACGGCGGTTATTATAACTCTGCTATGTATAATATAGGTTATCCTACCAGGATTCCTGAGTACTTTGCAGAACACGTTAAACCCGAAGCTCTAGCAATCATCAAGCAGATGATTCCTTCCTTCGGTTTGGATCTGCCCTCCGAAGCGTATTGCGTCAAGGAGGCAGTGAGATGACGTAGTGGGTTTATGTGATAGTAAGAACTGATATTCCGGTGGAGAATCAATTCGCGCAGATGGGACATGCGTGTATCGAAGCTGGGAGAAAATGGCCGCAAGCCACGGGTGCAAACATCGTTATCCTTCAAGCTAAGGATCAAAAAGAATTTGATAAATTCCAAAGCCGATGTGAGCGAGACGGTATTCAGTTCGTAACATTTGAGGAAACAGAACACCCTGTGGGGACATGGGCTGCTTGCAGCGAACCAGTTACCGCAGATCAGAGAAGAACCTTCCGTTGTTTTCTCCTTCATAAGTGACGAAAAGGACACCTTTCGGGGTGTCCTTTTCTTTCTAAAAATCTTTCAATTGACCTTGACAAACCCCGTGGTTTGCAGTAAAATAAATACCATGAAGCCATACATCTTACTTGATTTAATATGTCCTGACCGTGGTGCATTGATGCAGTGGGAGATTGCGGCTTTTCTAATGTTTCCAGAGCATCCACACCAAGCGCAGGTAGATATGCCAAGTTCTTTACTTCAAGTGGCACCTGCTCCACTGGTAGACGTTAGTTACCAAGAAGCACATGCGTTCGGCACAGAAATGTTAGGCCGAGCGAGACAATTAGGGATTGAATTATTTTTCAGTCCTGAGTGTAAGAGAACCTTTGACCAGTTATATAACTGGAAATAAGGTAATTGGCCACGTAGCGCAATTGGTAGAGGCGTTTGATTTAGGATCAAAATGTTGGGGGTTCGAATCCCTCCGTGGCTATTTATGGAGCGGTCGCCAAGTGGTAAGGCATCAGTCTGATATGCTGATATACGGGAGTTCGATTCTCTCTCGCTCTATTTTCGGAAGGTGGTTGTCACGGAGACAAACCAGCCTCGAACGCTGGGACGCGGTCCTTTATTGGATTGGGGTTCGATTCCTCTACCTTCCGCCAATTCGGAGAGTAACTCAGCCAGGGTTGCTGAACTTGTTTGCTAAACATGTGGCTCGTCTTAAAAACGGGTGAGGTTCAAGTCCTCTGCTCTCCACTTGCCCCCCCCCCTTGCACCTTCTCCTCTTTTTCAGTATAATCTTGGTATGGAAAATCATACCTACACAATAAATGGTAATCCCGACTTCATATTGAAGGTGAGGGATGAAGCCGCTAAAATGCACGTTCACTTATGTATTGACGACAACCTACGAAGTGTTAAGGTTGTTTGTGGTCACAAGACCTATAAGAACATAATGTGCGCTGCCGAACAAGCCATTCTCGATTATAAGAAAGCAGAGGAAAAGACAGATGAGCATGAAACCCTTCCTGATTGAAGAAGCAGAAGCGATGGAGTTTGTTCAAGAACGACACAATCCTAAACAGAAGTATGGTAAATATCCTTATTTCTTCCACCTCTATCAAGTCAATTCTGTTGCTAAAGAATTTAACTTAAACGACCGTGTTATCCTTCTTTCTACGTGGCTGCATGATGCGTTGGAAGATACTGCAACAAACCCAAGTGACCTATCACAAGCATTCGGTGAAGACGTAGCCAGGACAGTTTATTATGTTACCGATCATAAGGGTTGGAATAGGGCTGAGAGGCATGAAAGGCTTTATAGAGAGATGGTAAGCCATCCACGGGCTGTAGCAGTTAAGCTCTGTGACCGCTTGGCAAATGTTCGCTTCGGTAACACTGCTAAGGATGGCTGTTCTCCAAATTATAAACGCGAATATGCTGACTTCAAAGGTTACCTGTGGGGTAAAGGTGGAGAATTTGAAGGACGGCTGGGAAAAATTTGGAATGAACTTGATTTACTTTTACTTCGATAACGGGGAGGCTTTACGGCCTCCCCTTTTCTTTTGGGATCATGCCCCCCCCTTGCCATAAACCAAATAGAATAGTATAATCTATACCATGAAGCCACTACATGAACGATTCCCCTTCTTCTTTCCTACAGACATTAAAGAAGAAAACAAATACCTTCGGCATCCTAACATGGGATACGTCCATTGTTCCCGCGTGGTTGGCCCGTATCGTGTCTATAAATACGAATCGCATTATAGAACGGGAACAGGGCGTTATACTCGCATCAATGCTGCATTCATCTTCGTTTCTGATACACGAACAAATGAAGTATGTATGCTCAATCCTGTAGCACAAGATGCTAACAAATTTATTGAAGTTCTTACAGAAAACCCTTGACGTGATTCAACGAAAGTGATATAATTTATTCCATGACAGCAATCCAACTCCCAACACTTTATTGTCGCCGTCAGGACGGCGGAATCAACCAGTGGACTATCGAAGTTGATGGTAGCCGCAAAAGAACTATCTCAGGTAAGGTTGGCGGAAAACTCGTCGAATCTGCATGGGAACAATGTGTAGTAAAGAACGAAGGTCGCTCTAATGCGACCACACCCGAATCACAGGCTTTAGCACAGGCTCAGTCTGACTGGAATAAGAAAAAGGCACGAAAGTATTCGGAGAGTCCCGATACCGTTGATACTGATAAAATTTATCAGTGTATGTTAGCGAAAGACGTTCGCGGTGAATGGGATAAGAAAACCGAAACGTGGAAGAAACCCCACTGGCCGAAGATTGAGAAGGCATTGAATGAGGGGCAGAAAATCTTTGTTCAAGCTAAACTTGATGGTATTCGTTGTATCGCCAATAAAGATGGTTTATGGTCGCGTGAAGGAAAGAGATTCGTTTCTTGTCCTCACATCGAAGAAGCACTCAAACCTTTGTTTGCTGGACAACCCGATTTGATTCTCGACGGTGAGCTATTCAACTTTGAACTGCGTAACGACTTCAATAAAATCGCTTCGCTTATCAAGCGTCAGAAACCAACAGCAGAGGATATTGCTGAAACTGCTGAAAATGTGCAGTATCATATTTACGACGTTCCTTCTGTGGATGAATTGTTTGAGAAGCGGTGTCGTGGCTATAATGCGCTCTGCCGTGTTGCTGATAAACCTTTCATCGTTCCAGTCGAAACTTACGAAGTTAGCTCTCTGCAAGAGATTCACGACCTCTACGACCTCTTTGCTGAGACACACAAACAGGAAGGCGCGATTATTCGCTTCAACGTGAAGTATCTGAATAAGCGCACCGACCAACTTCTGAAATACAAGGTTTTCGTGGACGAAGAATTTGTAATTGTGGACGTTCACAGCGGAGTAGGTAAAGCCGCTGACCTCGCTTGTAAAATGTCCTTCGTGAATGAGGACGGTAATCCTTTTGAGGCGACAACAACAGGTAGTGCAGAAACCCGACAGGGTTATCTAAAAGACCGCAATAATTTAATCGGTAAACGTGCAACGGTGCGTTACGGAAATCGAACTCCTGATAAGAATGTCCCGCGTTGGGGAAGAATAATCGCTATACGTGATTACGAAAGTTAGTTAGATGGCGAGAGATGTTAAGGCATCTCTCGCCTCTTCTGGTGTAGAAAATCCGGTCTTTGCGTATCTTATTCCGTTAATTTTCTTTGCATATAACCATTTATCTCTCTTGTTATAATACACATTCGGATAAACATGTTGCTTTTTAACAGGAAGAGAAAAACCATCTTTTATTTCTTTCATGTAATTTTCTCGATTACTTGGAAAATTTAATCTTGCTTCTTTACCGTAAAGTAATAGTGCTAATTTATCATAATGTTCTGCGGCTTCTTCCTCTGATAAGAAATCACAACGATAATATTCTTTTCCGTTTTTATCTCTTATAAATGCTCTCCATTTTTCACTGGATGCATTATGTAAACAAACCCCCACATATCTTTTATTTGAGTTTTTCTTTACTCCTTGTTGACTGGTGGTAGAATTACCAAAACGAACATCTGCTGGGTTTCTAATTAAGTTATATCCGAATCTTCTGTCCCAAGACTTTAGCTCATTTATCCAGAAATACTCTCTGTCTTTTGCTTTATCAAAATCTACAGTTTCTATAGGCTCAATCATAAAATTGTTTATACCATGAGAAGCCATTGCTTTATGTATAATTGTCTTAGCTCTATGACGAGCAAAACTTTTGTGACCATTAAATCTAATATTAATTGGTTGGGTTGTTGAACCAATATAAATTTTCCCATTGAGTAGATTTGTGATCTTGTAGATATTGATCTGTTTCATATAAATCCATACGGTTTACACTTGACATTGGTTCCGAAGTTTAGTAAAATAGTATATACAGGAGAAGAAAATGCCACAAATAATTGATGAAGCGCGTCTGATATGTGCTAAATTCAAAGACGGGAAGTTAGTACATAATAAATTTTACAACATGACATTATACGACGACAACCGAGTGCGAATTTGGTATGGGCGATATGTTGAGGATGGCAGCGGTGGACTGAAAACACAGAGCGACGAAACGGTTCCTGGCGGTCGCGCTTTGTTTGATTCAAAATATCGTGAAAAGACCGGCCCAAGAAAAGGTTACAAGCCGCTCCCAGTCGTAGCGAACACAACTTCAGATAGTAAAATAGTTGTGGCTAAAGGCACACTTGCTGAGATTGCAGCAAAGCAAATCAAGACTAACTCCGATGAAGTGTTTATGCTTATCAAACATCTCGCAGATGTTAATGTGCATCAAATTACTTCACAAACCTCTATCAAGTATGACGCAGCAACGGGTAGCTTTTCAACACCTTATGGTCTTGTTACTTCTAATGGTATTGATAAGGGGCGGACACTTTTAGGTGAGATTCATAGTCTGCTAACCACGGGCACCTTCGATAAGCGTTTTGAGACACTTGTTGAAGAATATATGACAATCATTCCACAAAGTGTTGGTCGCCGTTCAATCGGCCCGAAAGAAGTCTTTCCTAATCTTGATAAAGTCAAGTCACAAAACGACGTGCTTGATGCTCTTGAAGCATCTTTAACCGAGGCCAATAAACCTAAGAAGGAAGAAAAGAGCGACGAAGCGCAGGAAGTTGAGAAGTTGTTCGACTGCGTATTAGAGATTGTCACAGACCCCGCAGAATATAACCGCGTGGAAAGCCTTTATACTTCTTCTCGTAAAGAAATGCACGTAGCAGCACGTTTAAAACTACGTAAGGTTTACCGTGTTGTTATTAACCACATGACGCAAGCCTACAATAACCGTAAGGTTAAAGGTAATGAGCAAGAGTTATGGCATGGAACATCACCGGCTAACGTGCTTTCGATTCTTAAATCAGGCTTCATGATTTCGCCGCCTTCAACGGCGGCAATCGCGGGTAAAAACTTTGGTTACGGTGTTTATTTCGCTAATGCCTCAACCAAGAGTTTAAACTACGCACACGGTTATTGGTCAGGCACTTATGCTCGGAAATGCTTCTTGTTTTTAAACAACGTGGCTCTTGGTAACTATTATGTTCCTGAGAACACCACGCGAAGCAATCCACCAAAAGGCTACGATTCATACTGGGCACAGGCGGGTAAATCCTCCTGGTTACAGAATGATGAGATTGTGATTTTCGACACAACTCAGATTGAGCCTACTTACTTGCTGGAATTTGAGGACAACTAACCTTCGGGTTAGTTGTCTGCCCCCCCCCCTTGGCAACGACTCCATAATACTATATAATTTATTCCATGAGCACAGAATATCACCATCCAGACGACAAAGCACTTATGGATTTACAGGCAGGGGAAATCAAGATTATCAAACCTGATGAACCTCCCTTCTTAGTTGAACTCGATGAACTTGAAAGAGCAGCCGAACCCTTCTTTTTCGATATGAAATTCATCTTTCCTTACCAACATCACTTGAATGATGTTGAGGGACATATATTAGGGATTCAATACGATGGAGTTACCATTGCAAAATTCCAACAAGTTCATGGTGGATTCTTTCGCCTCGCATGGACTAACGACCAACGACAGGAAGATATTCCGTGGGAAGTTCACGGTCTTTGTGTTGGCTGTGTAATCAGTTTCGACCAACTTCTATTTGCAGTGAAATGGGCTTCATTCGCTAACAAATTGAAGTATAAACGCGGAACACGTTTCCTTAGTGATGGTGACGTGAAAAATCAATTAAATAATCCAGAAAAGGGGTTGACACCACCCACGGAAAGTGGTAAAATAAATGGTGTTAAAGGAGAAAATATGTGTTTGGTAAATCCTCTGCAAAATGATGTGCAGACAGTTGTGAACGAGTTTGTTTCTCAGGGTAAATCTTTTACCGCTTTCGATGTGACCGTAGAAGTAGGCAACCGTGTAGGAATGAAGGTGCCTCATCGCTACGTGAAGCCAGAGGTTGTCAATGCTCTGGAAACGCTACCCACGGGGTATGATGTGCGAATCCGCACCGACATTAACGGACAACCGCGCGAGTGGTATAAGACGCAACCGGCAGCAGTAGCTACTCCGGCAACCGCTGCTGTTAAAGCGCCCGTGGCAAGCACAAATGTTGGTGTCGCAAAGAATGAAGATGGCACTCGCCTTCGCGTTTTTCGTGACGCCCTTGAATCCGTTGGCTTCAAACCAGGTGAGAAAGTTCGTGCTGTATTCTCGCCTTCCATGAAAGCAGTATTTGTCATTCCGACAACTTCTGTGTTTTCAACCAATGACCCTGACAAGAAGGATGCAGAGTATTCTGTGGACGTTCGACAGAATCTTCGCCTTCAACTGTCAACACTTGGAATCCCTTCTGCCTCACAGGTAAGCGGTGTTTCTAAGGTTCAAGATAAAGTTTTGCAAATTTCTTTGCAATAACCCCTTGACAAACTTGCAGGAACCACGTATAATATCTTACGTGCTAATGCATACATGATAAAAAGCTAAGACGTATGCGACAGGTAAAGCAGCTAAAAGCGGTGTGTTTTGCGGGTTCGATTCCCGCCGTCTTAGTCATAAGGTTCTAACAGCAAACAATCAAAATTGTTTACCATTTAATCAAACAAATCAAATGAACCTTGAATTTAGGGGAGTAGCTCACCGTTAGAGCGTCCGTCTGGAAGGTAGCAGGTTAAATTCCTGCCTCCCCTACCAAAAGATAGTTACAGCAATCTTTACAGCATAGCTTAATGGATAAGCAAAAGTCTTCAAAACTTTAGATTGCGGGTTCGACTCCCGCTGCAATAAAACTATCTTGTAAATTGGGATGAAGTTCTGAGGTGTTCGGAATATAGGCTCTCCGCGGAGTCGAAGGGGTAGGTTAAACTCCTACCGTCCCAGCCAAAAGGTCGAGACAGCAACTTAAAACGCATTTCACTGTTAATGAACGACGACGGGTTCGACTCCCCTTACCACCCCTTGACAACCCCCCGCGGTTAGTAGTATAATTACTTTGGTTTTGAAAGAAAGGTGCGAACAACAACAATACCAATAGCACCTTGGAGGAATTATGGCACGAATGAATAGCCTTGTGGCTGCGCTCAACACGACTGTAACTGAGAAGGGCGCTCTCACCAACCGCTCAAGCGGTTCTGCAATGTTGGATTTCTACGGACAGATGGGCGCTATGCGCGGTCAGTCTGACTCCAACGTAAACTCTACGTTCTCCGCGGCTTTTGCTGCTGAGCGAGCACTTGCTCTCCGTTCTCTCTTCTATCTCCGTGACGTTCGCGGTGGTAAGGGTGAGCGAAAGACCTTCCGCACCATCCTTGATTGGTTGGTAAAGAATGACCCACAGGTTGTAATCAATAACCTCGATAACATCTCGTTCTATGGTCGTTACGACGACCTTGCCCGTTTGATTAACTGCGGAAACACTAAGGTGAAGAACGCAGTGGTCGCAAAGGTCAAGGCTCAGCTTGCGGCTGACAAGAACGACGAACACCCTTCGCTCTTGGCTAAGTGGATGCCCTCCATTAACGCCTCGTCCACAGAGTCTAAGTCTCTGGCGAAGAAGTGGATTCGTGCTCTCGGTATGTCCGAGGCCGAATATCGTAAGACTCTTTCTGCGCTTCGTGCTCAGATTAAGGTTGTCGAGCGTTATATGTGCGCCCGTGATTGGGATTCGATTAACTTCGAGCACGTCCCATCGAACGCTGCAAAGCTGTATCGTAAGGCGTTTAAGACCCGCGCACCTGAGCGTTACTCTGAGTATCTCGGTGCCGTAGAGAAGGGTGAGAAGACCATCAAGGCTTCTACTCTTTACCCCTACGACCTCGTTCGTCCTTACTTGAAGGCCGGTGGCTATTACGGTGGACGTGTAAGCGTTGACCGCACTATCGAAGCACAGTGGAAGGCTCTGCCTAACTACCTCGCTGACGATGACACCGACTTCTTGGTAATCGCGGACACTTCGGGTTCGATGTTCGACCACTCGTTGGATTTCTTGCCCATCTGCGTATCAGTGTCTTTGGCACTATACTCGGCTGAGCGTAACCGTGGAGCCTTCAAGGGCTTCTGGATGAACTTCTCAACTTCTCCTACTTTCCAGCAGGTTCGTGGTGAGACTTTGGCTGACAAGATTAGCAACATGGACTACTCTAACTGGTGTGGTTCTACCAACGTTGACAAGGCTTTCGAGTTGATTCTTTCTCGCGCTCGCGCGGCGAATGTTCCAGCCGACGAAATGCCTAAGATGTTGATGGTCATTAGTGATATGCAGTTTGACGGTCACTGCACCGTGACGAACCTTGAGACTTGGAAGAAGAAGTTCGCAACCTACGGTTACGAGGCTCCAACCATCGTCTTCTGGAACGTAAACGCACGTCCTGGCCAGTCGCCAATTACTGTAAACGACAAGGGTGTAATGCTTGTTAGCGGTGCGTCCGCAGAGACATTCCGCGCTGTCCTTTCCGGTAAGAACTTGTCGGCTTACGACGCAATGGTTAATACTCTCAGCAATGAGCGTTACGACCGTGTTGTTGTAGACTAATCCGGTGTTGGGCGGGGAAAGGGGCAGCTTTCGGGCTGCCCCTTTTCTTTTTGTGATCCTGCCCCCCCCCCTTGCACTAAGTCACCAAAGACGGTATAATTTATTACATGAGAGGGAGACACTATAATGCACAACGATCAAGAACCGCAGAATGCTCAAGAAACCAGAGTGCATCTCGAATCGGCTAAAAAGCGAGTAGAGCAACTCGAAGCCCGGCTTCGGGGCTTCGAGCAGAGATGTAACAACGGAAATCATAATTGGGGTCAACCTAAGTATGATCCAATTCATCACGAAGCTTATACTAGTCCCGGCGACCGGCCCGGCACAATGGGTGTAGACTGGCGAGGCCCAACATACGTCCCTGCTCGAACAGAAGACAGATGGGTTCGAGAATGCCGCGACTGTGGACTCAAACAAACAACAAAGTATTCGACCAAGAAAGTTACTGAAACCAAGATACCGAGCTTCTAATGGAACTATGGGAAATTTTAGTCCCCACAGAAATGGAGCGGGACGGGCTTGTAAAGCCCATCAAAACGCGGTATCATAAGGTGTGGGATTCCAAGGTTCGAGAGATCGCCGGAGGATTAACAATTTCCCCTCCGCATAAAGGTCAGTGGTTATCCCCCAGTGGTGAGCTATTCGCAGAGCGAATGATTCCAGTGAGGATAGCTTGTACAGAAGAACAGATGGAGAAGATAATGGACTTCACCATGACCTACTATAACCAACTTGCAGTGTTAGCATATAGAGTATCGGATAAGGTATTATATAAAGAGAAAGGAGCTATAAAATGAAAGCTATCCACGGGTGTTATTACGTCCATCGGTCTGCATGGACACAATTACCAAACAAAGCGGCAATCGTAAGCGCATGGCAACAGACACCTTTTGATTTTATATTTGAGATGATTAAATATAACTCTGTTACTGGAGCTGTTACGTTTTCAGAATGTCATGATTGGGACACCGCGTGGGAACCGACACAAGGCGATTCATGGTTAATCCGTTCCGATGGTAGCACGAAGTTCATAAAACAACCGAAAGACCCTTTCGTTTATCATCACAAACATCTGTTTGTTGATTCAACATATACAGGCTTTGATATAGACAAAAGCAAAGCCCGTTCTGAAGCAATGTCAGAGGTTATATTGAAACTCGATAAACCCTACATTGGCCGTAAGTCGTGGTGGGAGACTTTACTGGGAGCCGAAGTCTGGCGAAATAAAAAGCCCGTAAAAGTCCGTGAAATACTTGACGCCGCTACTCAGTAGTGGTAAAATATATTGTGAGGAAAATAATGATACGAACAAACACAAACACAGGCGCATTTGTCGCCCGATTCAATCACGAATCACCAAACGAACAGCACCGTGGCAAGTCCACCTTTGAACTGGAACAAGAGTTCGGTGAAGGTAACGCTCTCCAACTCTCCAAAGTAGAAGTAAATGTCCATGAAGGCGACCAGTTCTGTCGTCGAACAGGCCGACGAATCGCTTTCCGTCATGCGATGCGAACGCTACGGCACAACAAAGTGCTTGGCCGACCAGAGCGAAAAGCTATTGGTGATGCCATTCGACAGAAAGTTAAGTTGTAAGGAAAAAGGGCACCTTTCGGGGTGCCCTTTTCTGCGCTGCCCCCCCCCCTTGCAGGTATCTAACTTCTAAGGTATAATATATTCCATGACACACATCACAAAAGACGTTAATGGACTTCCTTTCACTGTTGTTCATGCTTCTGCTCTCGATATTCCTGCTGACTCTATAGTAAACGCGGCCAATTCTGGTCTAAGAGCCGGTAGCGGTATCTGTGGGGCGATTTATAAAGCCGCAGGTGCCGAAATCCTGAATCGTTATGTCCAAACTCGATTCCCTAATGGGAGTAATACCGGACAATCTGTTATTACCCCTGCTTTTGGACTTCAAAATCACAGGCGTATTATCCACTCTGTCGGCCCACGATACGATGACCATACTCCACAGGAAGCGGCGCATTATCTGACAATGGCTTATTCCTCTGCTATCTATGCTGCTAATTTGGTTGGTAATTCCGTAACGTTCTGTGGGCTATCCACGGGGATTTACGGATACCCTCTTGATGAAGCCGCGTGGGTTGCTATAAACACTGTAGCCTCACACCTTTATGGTATTGGCTCAAATATGGTTGTGAACTTTGCTCTATTTCAACCAGAAGAGTATCAGGCTTTTGCTACTGCTCTCATAAACTGTCAATTTGGTGGGATTACAAGTAATGCCTGACCCTAAGCGCGATAGTAAATTCATGGATTTGGCGTTTAAATACGCTGCTGATACGCCTCAATTCGCATGTGCGCGAGTTGGGGCTATCCTCGTTATTCGTAATGAGGTGATCGCTTATGGTTTTAATACTGATAAGAAGCATCCTCTTGCTGTTAAACACCAGAAATGCGAAGGTGCGATTTATCCTCATGCAGAAGTAATGGCGGTTTATAATGCAGCTAAGAGACTTACATGGAGAGAATTTCAAAAGAGCACTCTCTATGTGGCAAGGGCTAAACAAACCATCCACGGGGAAACAATTAAAGGTCTTGCAAAACCTTGTGTGGGTTGTCAGGGTTTGATTGAGCAGTTTAGAATAAAACGTGTCGTCTGGACGGACGACACTATTTTCTGCGATTGGTCGCGCGGTGACCCGTGGGACTAATTGCCCCCCCCCCTCGGACAACACTTGACACGATAGGTAAAAAACGATAAAATATATATTGCTATGATTTTCGACAAGATGATTGGACAAGAACAAGCCAAAGATTTACTCCAATTCTATCTTGAGGCG